>Ga0208896_1000007_pt1 | contig 125628 bp, 125 predicted proteins | sample ETNtaG_27_FD_185778 | JGI IMG/M metagenome (GOLD analysis project Ga0208896, IMG submission 185778) | Marine microbial and viral communities from oxygen minimum zone, Eastern Pacific Ocean - ETNP201406SV63 (SPAdes) (version 2) | ecosystem: Environmental > Aquatic > Marine > Oceanic ... | reverse complement strand
TGGCACCTCGATGTCGGCTCATCACATCCTGGGGCTGTAGCAGGTCCCAAGGGTATGGCTGTTCGCCATTTAAAGTGGTACGCGAGCTGGGTTTAGAACGTCGTGAGACAGTTCGGTCCCTATCTGCGGTGTTCGTTGGAAACTTGAGGGAAGCTGCTCCTAGTACGAGAGGACCGGAGTGGACGTACCCCTGGTGTTCCGGTTGTCACGCCAGTGGCATTGCCGGGTAGCTATGTACGGAAGGGATAACCGCTGAAAGCATCTAAGCGGGAAGCCCATCCCAAGATTAGGTTTCCCTGGATCCATGAGATCCCTGAAGGGTCATCGGAGACTACGATGTTGATAGGTCAGGTGTGGAAGCTCAGTAATGAGTGAAGCTAACTGATACTAATTACCCGTGAGGCTTGGTCTTATAACAATCAAATAACTTTACTACAGTGATGTATTAAGCTAAATTCTTTTTGCTGGCGACCATAGCGTGTAGGTACCACCCGATCCCATACCGAACTCGGAAGTGAAAATGCACAGCGCCGATGGTAGTATGGGGTTTCCTCATGTGAGAGTAGGACATCGCCAGTTTATATTTAAGAACGAAGATGATTTACTTAAGTCATCTTCGTTTTTTTTTAACTAAATGAATCAACAAACTTCAAAATATTTAATGCTTATTCGGCCTAAGAACTTTTCAAGTAATGAAGAGACGCTTGCCTCGAATGATTTTCAGAATCGGCTAAAAGAAACATCGAGTTTAAGCTCAATAAGAGAAACCGTAGATTCTGAATTCAGCAATATGAGCAATATATTAATGGATCATGGCATTGATCACATAGTCTTTGATGATATAGATGATTTGGGAAGTCCAGATGCAATATTTCCCAATAACTGGGTTACATTGCATGAAAGTGGGACTGTTGTTCTTTATCCAATGATGTCACCCAAAAGACGAAAAGAGAGAAGACCGGATATCACTAGACTCCTTTCTGACGATGGTTTCTTAATCAGTAATACCATTGATTTGAGTTATCTGGAGTATGAAGGCCAGTTTCTTGAGGGTACTGGCAGCATGATTCTTGATAGAGTTAATAAAAAAGCATATGCCTGTATATCTTCAAGGACAACAGCGGAGGCACTTTCTGTTTTTTCTAATGCGATGGATTATGAAATCTTCGAGTTCCGATCGACTACCGACATACCCATTTATCATACAAACGTCATGATGAGTCTTGGTGAAGATACCGCACTGGTTTGTTTTGATGTCATTAAAGAAAAAGAATTATCTACCAAGCTAAGATCGGAACTGACAGATTCGGGAAGAAGCGTGATCAATGTGTCTACAGATCAAATGAATCAATTTTTATGCAATTCGCTTGAGGTTAAAAACAAGAATGATGAGAAATATCTTTTGATGTCTGAGATTGCAGAAAATGCTCTTACGGTTAGACAAAAGAAAATGATTAAAGACCGAGTCAAGCTGCTTTCTTTCCCGATTCCCACTATTGAAAGATATGGAGGAGGGAGCGTTAGATGTATGTTGGCCGAAGTTTTTCTAAAAAAAGAGAGTAAAAATAATGTCTTGCAACCTTAAAATCGAAAAAGGCATTCTCTTTGTTTTGTTCGGTGCTTTCATTATAAGCTTCTCTCCTGTCATGGTAAGTGTGAGCGATCTTCAACCCACGGTAAGTGCTTTTTACAGAGTTTTCATTGGTTCAATATTTTTGCTTGCGATGGTTTTGGTAAATCGTCAACGGTATACCAATGCTTTTATAGTAAATCCTTATTTAATTTTTGCCGGCATCTTTTTTGCTCTTGATCTTTGGTTTTGGCACCGATCAATCTTATATATTGGACCAGGCATGGCGACATTAATTGTAAACTTTCAGATATTTATTATTCCTCTTTTGAGCTTCTTTGTATTTAGCATCACCCCTAATCGTTATCAGATGATTGCTATTTTATTAGGTATTACTGGCTTATATCTTACAATGAGCTATGGAGACAGCATCAGCCATGAAAACATAAGGCTTGGATTTATATTTGGCATTCTGACCGCGTTCGCTTATTCAGCTTATATATTGAGCTTGAAGAAAAATAATATTGAGGATGAAGCGGAAAGCTCACCAGTTACCTCTCTTTTATACGTGTCTATTATCTCTGCATTGATCTTGTTTATGGTTATTAACTATGAAGGTGTTTCGCTGGGTATGAATGGCCCTAATAACCTTTATTCAATGCTTGGATATGGAATCATCTGCCATGTCTTTGGTTGGTACATGATTATTCTGGGTTTAAAAACAGTGACTGCTACAACCGCTGGAATAATGCTCATTTCACAACCCATATTCTCCCTTATCTGGGATTATCTGTTTTTTTCTAGGATTACCACTAGTATAGAAATCATTGGTATTTCAATGGTTATTATCGCTATGATTATATGTGTCTCTGCTGAAAGGTATGAGCAAATTAGGGATTCAAATTAATGTTTCATCTTGGAATTATTTTCTTAATTACATATTTGGTAGGTTCAATTAATTTTGGGCTTATTTTAGGCTACATACAGGGCCTTGATCTTAGAAGCCAAGGGAGCGGCAACGCTGGCGCCACAAATGCTTTAAGAATTTTAGGGTTAAGATCAGGGGTTTTCGTCTTTTTTGGCGACGCCTTTAAAGGCTACATTGCTTTATACCTTTGTGACATGATAGTGACAGAGACACAAACTCTTTTGTTTGCACCTAGTGACTATCTTTTTTTCGCATTGATTTTTTCATTCATTGGACATTGTTACCCAATTTGGTTTAATTTTAAGGGCGGAAAGGGTGCCGCAACGGCATTAGGGGCTTTTTTATTTATTGATCCTTATTTTACCTTATTTCCGGTATTGGGTTTTCTGTTCGTTTTTTTAATCAGTCGTTTTGTAGGTTTAGCAACAATTTCTGCATTCTTCCTGTTGTTTGCTCAAAGTTTCTTCATTGACCACGGTGTCCACCATAATTTGCATGCCTTTTCTTTGATTATTCTTCTTTTAATTCTTTACACCCATCGTTCAAATATTCAGTCCATGTTTGAAGGAACTGAAGCAAAACTCTGAATATGTCTAAAACCAAGTGCTTGCTAAAAATGATCAGAGGCAATCATGACCTCAAGATTACACATGATGAAATAGAAAAGATGATTGGAAATAGCATTGGCGAGGATGAGGCCCTTGATTTATATAGGTCCATGGGCATTGCCCTCAAACTGAATGGTGACTTTTATGAGTTTAGTAAGATCAACTTCCTTGAAAAAAGGGTGATCAAAGAAAAAATAGATCAAATAGAAAATGCTACGAGCATTCGGCTTGAAGTTGAGGAAATTATTGAAACCACCAGTAGGTATTTTACTGACGAGGATTTCAAACGGCATGAATATTCTCTGTGTTTTGCCGAGTTTCAAACCCAAGGCAGAGGAAGGGCTAGCAATACATGGTTTTCACCATTTGGTTCGGGCATTTGTTTCTCTGTGATTGGTTGTTTATCAAATGAATCTTCTCCGCTTGGATTAAGCATTTATTGCGGTATTTCTCTCGTAAGAATTTTAAGAGAGTTGGGCTATGAAGACGTTTTTATGAAATGGCCGAATGATTTGATCCATGATGGCAAGAAACTTGGAGGCATACTTATCGAGCTGAGCAGCAAGTCTTCAGAATATTACATGTTTAACATCGGCATTGGGGTTAATCATGATCTTCGATCTGAGCTAAATTCAATGCATGAAAATCATTTTCCGCCCACCGATCTTAAGCAGATTGATCATCGAGTTGATTTTTCCAGAAGCGAGATGTCAGGGATTTTTGCGAAAGCAATCATTGAGTCACTAATGAACTTTGATCAAAAATCAATGCAGAAAGCCTTCAGTTTATGGCCTGAGTTTGATGCGTTGCATCAAAAAAATATAAAGATCATTGAGGGCGATACATGCATAGAAGGCAAGAATTTAGGCATTGACGATACCGGCGCACTTCTGCTCGATCAAAATGGGATCATAAAGAGAGTCTATAATGGTCATTTAGTGGCCTAGAAAAACTTTCATTCACAGATAAAAAGTTTATAATTCACGAAAATTTATCAAGGTGATTTAATTAGTTTTGTTGCCGGAATAGCTCAATTGGCAGAGCAACTGATTTGTAATCAGTAGGTTGGGGGTTCAATTCCCTCTTCCGGCACCACAAAATTAATTGAAAATCTTGTTGACACCTATACCCCACAAAAAGAGAATAGTGGGTCATGTCCGCGGAGGGGTACCCAAGCGGTCAACGGGGGCAGACTGTAAATCTGCTGGCTTAGCCTTCGTAGGTTCGAATCCTACCCCCTCCACCACTGTAAATACAGGGGTTTTAGAGGAGGAAAGGGCTGAGCAATAGATGAGAATATTTTAAAAAATGAAGAGTTTAAAAAAAATAATTTCGGGTAGTTCCGCATCTAACTTGCGCGGGCGTAGTTCAATGGTAGAACCTCAGCCTTCCAAGCTGATGATGTGGGTTCGATCCCCATCGCCCGCTCCAATCCAATTTGGATGTGCTTTTGCCCACATAGCTCAGCAGGTAGAGCACTTCCATGGTAAGGAAGAGGTCACCGGTTCAATTCCGGTTGTGGGCTCAGAAATAGTTTTTCAATTAATTTAATAATATATAGTTTTTCTAAACGGGAGTAACAAACATGGCCAAGGAAAAATTTGAACGTAATAAACCGCATGTCAATGTCGGTACTATTGGTCACGTAGACCATGGTAAAACCACATTAACCGCTGCATTAACTAAAACGATGGCAGCTAAATTTGGTGGCGATGCTTCTGCTTTCGAGGAGATTGATAATGCTCCTGAAGAAAGAGAAAGAGGTATTACTATTGCTACTGCACACGTCGAATATGAAAGCGATGCTAGACACTACGCACACGTGGATTGTCCTGGGCATGCTGATTATGTGAAAAACATGATTACAGGTGCTGCACAAATGGATGGAGCAATTTTGGTTGTATCTGCTGCAGATGGACCTATGCCTCAAACAAGAGAGCATATTCTTCTCGCAAGAAATGTAGGCGTTCCTAACATCATTGTGTTTCTAAACAAAGCTGACCAAGTTGACGATGCAGAATTGGTTGAACTTGTTGAAATGGAAGTCAGGGAATTGCTCTCAATGTATGACTTTGATGGTGACAATATTCCAATTATTTCTGGAAGCGCCCTTAAAGCTCTTGAAGGAGATGACAGTGAGATTGGATCTGCCGCAGTTGAAAAACTAGTTGCTACAATGGATGAATATTTCCCTGAACCAGAAAGAGCAGTCGATGGCGATTTCCTAATGCCAATTGAAGATGTATTCTCAATTGAAGGAAGAGGAACAGTCGTAACGGGTCGAGTAGAAAGAGGCGTAATTAATGTCAATGATGAGATTGAAATTGTTGGTATCAAAGACACTCAGAAAACAATTTGTACCGGCGTAGAAATGTTCCGAAAGCTTCTTGATCAAGGCCAAGCTGGTGATAACGTTGGTGTTCTTCTCAGAGGCACAAAGAGAGAAGAAGTCGATCGAGGACAGGTGTTGGCAAAGCCAAAGAGTATCAATCCTCACGTTAAGTTTGAAGCTGATATGTATGCTTTAACCAAAGAAGAAGGCGGTAGACATAAACCTTTCTTCAATGGTTATAGACCACAATTCTATTTCAGAACTACAGATGTTACTGGTGCTGTTACATTACCTGAGGGTACTGAAATGGTTATGCCAGGAGATGATACTAACATCACTGTTGAATTGATCGCGCCAATCGCAATGGAAGAATCTCTTAGGTTCTCAATTCGAGAAGGTGGCAGAACAGTTGGTTCAGGCGTAGTTACAAAGATAATTGAATAACTTATAGGCCAGTAGCTCAACTGGTAGAGCGGCGGTCTCCAAAACCGCAGGTTGGGGGTTCAAGTCCCTCCTGGCCTGCCAGTGACGGGTGTCATAGTGATTGAAAGCAATAAAGAAATAAATCAAGGATCAGAGATCCTCAAGTTGATGGCCTCGCTGGCTATCTTGCTTGGGTCTATATATGTATTCTATATGTATTCAGACCTCTCAGTGCTTATTCGAGCGCTCTTGATTATATTTTCAGCCGTTGTTGCAACATTGATTTTCTTTACTACTCATAGAGGCTCTATTTTTTGGAGTTTTTTACAAGGCTCAAGAGTCGAGATGAGAAAAGTGGTTTGGCCTACCAAAGAAGAGACTCTGCAGACAGCATTGACCGTTTTTATTTTTGTGCTGATACTCGGAATATTCTTTTGGTTGTTGGACTTCCTACTCCTATTTGTAACCACATTTATAAGAGGGTGATTTAAATGGAACATCAATGGTACGTACTTCAGGTATTCTCTAACTATGAACACAAAATTCAGAGGACTCTGACTGATCGTATTGAAATTACTGGTCTTGAATCAGAAATTACAGATGTTGTTGTTCCAATTGAAGAAGTTGTAGAGCTCAAAGGCGGAGAAAAGAAGACAACTGAAAGGAAGTTCTTTCCAGGATATGTCTTAATCAGAATGATTATGAATGATGAAACTTGGCATTTCGTAAAATCCATTCCAAATGTCATGGGATTCATCGGTGGGACCAGCGAAAAGCCGACCCCAATCACTGATAATGAGGCAATGAATATACTCAATAGAGTGGAAGATTCAGCGGACATGCCTAAACCCAAGTTTACATTTCAGCCTGGAGAGGTTGTTAGGGTCATCGACGGCCCATTCAATGACTTCAGCGGCGTAGTTGAGAATGTGAACTATGACAAGAGCAAATTAAGTGTCGCAGTACAAATACTTGGAAGGCCTACCCCAGTGGATTTAAATTTTAATCAAGTTGAAAAATCATAAAAAATCATGGCTAAAAAACAAAAGAAAGTTGAAAACATCATAAAGTTGCAAATTCCTGCAGGTCAGGCTAACCCAAGCCCTCCAGTTGGCCCAGCGCTTGGTCAGGCAGGCCTCAATATAATGGATTTTTGCAATGCATTTAATTCCCAAACATCTAATGCTGAACCAGGCGTCCTCATACCGGTTGTTATTTCGGTATATAAAGACAAGTCTTTTACCTTCATCACTAAGTCTCCGCCTGCATCGACATTATTGAAAAAGGCTGCTGGAGTGAATAAGGGCAGCGGAACACCAAATACTGAAAAAGTTGGAAAGGTCACAAAGAAACAAATTCAAGAAATCATAGAAATTAAAGGAAAAGACTTAAATGCAGTTGACGATGAGGCAGCATTTAATATAATCGCGGGCACCGCAAGAAGTATGGGATTGGAAGTGGACTAATTTTAGGGTACGAAATGAGTATTTCAAAGAGACATATAGAGAACAGAGAATCAGTAGATATTGAAACTAGATACGAATTATCTCAAGCAATATCAATTCTTCAAAACTCAAAGAAAACTAAGTTTGAAGAAAGCGTTGATCTTGCAATTAATCTAGGTATTGACCCTAAGCAGTCTGATCAGAATGTGAGAGGATCTGCTGCACTGCCAAATGGAACTGGGAAAACGCTCAAGATTGCAGTTTTCGCAGAAGGCGATGAAGCGACAGATGCGAAAGAAGCAGGTGCAGATAAAATTGGAATGGATGATCTTGCAGAAGAAGTAAAATCAGGAAACATGGATTTTGATTTGGTTATTGCAACTCCATCAAGCATGAAGCTCGTTGGCCAGCTTGGCCAAATCCTAGGCCCCAAAGGCTTAATGCCTAATCCTAAGGATGGAACAGTTACTAAGAATGTCAAAGATGCTGTAACCAATGCTAAAAAAGGGCAAGCCATGTACAGAAATGATAAAGCCGGAATCATCCACTGCTCAATTGGAAAAGTCGGATTTAAAAGTGAAGAAATTGAAGAAAACTTCAATGCTCTTATTGATGATATAAAAAAATCAAGACCATCTTCCACCAAAGGAATTTTTATTAAAAAGATCACAATGAGCTCGACAATGGGTCCAGGAATTAAAATTAAAGAATCATAAGAAGTATTTAGAAATGCCATTAACTATCGAACAAAAGAAAGAAGTTGTAAAAGAGTTGAATATTTTTGCGAATGAATCAGTGTCTGGCGCAATAGCAAAATACAGTGGCCTTAGTGTTCAAGACATGACACTTCTGCGCAATAAGGCGAGAGAATCCGATGTTTACTTGAAGGTTGTTAAAAATACACTTTCTAAGCGGGCATTTGAAGAAACAGGCTTCAAATGTCTTGTTGATGACTTAAATGGTCCAATTATTATTGCATTATCAAAAGAGGATCTGGCTTCACCAGCGAGATTATTCAAAGATTTCTCAAAAGACAATGAACAGCTCAAAACGATTGGATTAGCTATCAATGGAGAGGCATTTCCTGCATCAGATATTGAAAGAATTTCTAAATTACCGACCAAAGATGAGGCCTACTCAATGTTGCTTGGTTTAATGAAAGCGCCTATTGAGAAAGCAGTCAATTTGATGAATGAAATCCCAACTAAGTTTGTAAGAGTTGTGAATGCTCAGAAAGATAAGCAAGAAGAGGTTTCTTAATTAATTAAATTTGTATAAAATTCCCAATCCTTTTTTTGGGATGAGTTTAAGGAGATAAAAAATGGCAAAAGCTAACGTAGCAAGTAAAGAGGATGTTTTAGAAGCGATATCTCAAATGTCCGTTATGGACCTTGTTGAGCTAATTTCTGAGATGGAAGAAAAGTTTGGCGTCACTGCAGCAGCACCAGTTGCTGTAGCAGCTGCCCCTGCAGCTGGTGATTCAGCTGAAGAAGCAGGAGAAGAGCAATCAGAATTTGAGGTTGTTCTATTAGCAGCAGGTGATAATAAAATTGCAGCAATTAAGGCAGTGAGAGCAATCACCGGATTGGGACTTAAAGATGCTAAGGATTTAGTAGAAGGGGCTCCAAAACCACTTAAAGACTCTGTGTCAAAAGCTGAAGCAGAAGAGATGAAGAAGCAGCTTGAAGAAGCGGGCGCTTCGGTCGAATTAAAATAATTCAATTGAATCTCTCTGTTTAATGCTAGCTAATTAAATTTATTTTAACCCGAGTCAATCTTCTTGATTGACTTGGCTTTTTTGGGTGTTCAAAGATATGTCGTTTTCATTTACTGAAAAAAAGAGAATTAGGAAAGATTTTGGAAAACAAAAACCTGCTCTTGATGTTCCAGATTTATTGACTCTTCAAGTCAATTCTTACGAGTCTTTTCTTCAAAGGGATATTGATCCCGAAAAACGAGAAGATGCCGGACTACAAGCAACCTTTAATAACTTATTTCCTATTGAGAGTTTTTCAAAGAATGCGAGATTAGAGTTTGTTAGCTATAGGCTCGAAGAACCAGAATTCAATCAGCGTGAGTGTCAACTTAGAGGCCGCTCTTATTCTGCACCTTTGAGAGTTAAAACCAAGCTTATTACATATGACAAGAATACGGACAAAGAGACTGTAAAAGAGGTTAAAGACATCAAGCAGACTGGTGATACAACCGATGTTTATTTTGGTGAGATACCCTTAATGACTGAGCATGGAACATTTATTATTAATGGTACAGATCGAGTTATTGTCTCTCAACTACACCGTTCCCCAGGAGTGTTTTTTGATCACGATAAAGGCGTACACACCTCTGGAAAACTAATGTTCTCTGCACGAGTTATTCCCTATAGAGGCTCTTGGCTAGATTTTGAATTTGACGCAAAGGATAATATCTTTGCTCGAATAGATCGAAGACGAAAAATACCAGCAACTATTTTGCTTCATGCACTTGATTTCACTGATCAAGATATCATTGATATTTTCTTTGATAAGGACGCTTACCGCCTATCGAAAAAGGCCGTTGAAGTTGAAATTGATACAGACCATCTGAAAGGAACTGTAGCTGAATTTGATATCAAATTTGGAAGGAAACTAATCGTCAATAAAGGCAAAAGAATCAATGCGCTTCATATAAAGAAAATCAAGGAAACTCGGAAAAAGTACTTAGAAATCGAAGAGAGTGACTTGGTGGGTAAAACTCTTGCTCAGCAGGTTATTGACAAAAAGACTGGTGAGATCGTCGCGAGTGCAAATGATGAGATTACAATAGAGCTTTTAGAGGTCTTGAGAGAAGCTGGAATTAAAGATATCAAAACAATCTACATTAATGATGTCGACCAAGGTCCATATATATCAAATTCATTAAGTATCGATCCTTCATTTGATAAAGAATCTGCACTCATAGAGATTTACAGAATGATGAGGCCAGGCGAGCCTCCAACGAAAGAGGCCGCAGAAAACTTATTTACCAATCTTTTCTTTAATAATGAAAGATATGATTTATCTGAAGTAGGCCGGATGAAATTCAATCGAAGGGTTGGAGAAGATAAAGATGTAGGCAGTTCCGTTCTCTCTAAGGATGACATAATTAATGTTCTCAAGACGTTAATTAACATAAGGAATGGTTCTGACACTGTTGATGATATCGATCACCTCGGAAATAGAAGAATTAGAACGGTTGGCGAAATGGCTGAAAATGCTTTTAGAGTAGGTTTAATCCGAGTTGAGAGAGCTGTAAGAGAAAGACTTTCTCTCGTAGAACAAGAAGAGCTAATGCCTAGAGATTTGATTAATTCAAAACCTGTTTCTGCCGCGATAAAAGAGTTTTTTGGTTCTAGTCAGCTTTCTCAGTTCATGGATCAGAATAACCCATTATCAGAAATTGCCCATAAAAGAAGAATTTCAGCTCTAGGGCCAGGAGGCTTGACTAGAGAAAGGGCAGGATTTGAGGTTAGAGATGTTCATCCAACTCACTACGGTAGGGTATGTCCAATTGAGACCCCTGAGGGGCCTAACATTGGTCTAATCAATTCCATGGCAATCTATGCCAGAGTTAATGATTATGGTTTCTTAGAAACACCATATAGGGAAGTTGCTAACGGTAAAGCTACAAACAGAATTAAATATCTTTCTGCAATTGATGAAGGAAATTTTGTCATTGCTCAGGCCAACAGTGCTCTTGACCAAAAAAATAAACTCGTCGATGAATTAATCTCTGCGAGATATAAAAATGAATTCACTCTTATGCCACCAGAATCAATCCAATTTATGGATGTTTCTCCAAAACAGATTGTTTCTATCGCTGCATCTCTTATTCCATTTTTAGAGCATGATGATGCAAACAGGGCTCTTATGGGATCTAACATGCAACGTCAAGCAGTGCCTACTCTACTAGCAGATAAGCCTTTGGTTGGAACAGGAATGGAAAGAAAGGTTGCAGTTGACTCAGGGGTGACAATTGTTGCCAGGAGAGGCGGAATAGTTGATTCAGTTGATGCATCTAGAGTGGTTATTGCAGTCAATGATGATGAAGCCATCACTGGAGAGTCAGGGGTCGATATATACAATCTAACAAAATATACTCGGTCAAACCAAAACACTTGTATTAATCAAAGACCGCTTGTAAAGGTAGGTGATTTGATAGAAAAAGGCGATGTGATTTCAGATGGCGCATCAACCAGTCTCGGTGAGTTAGCAATCGGCCAGAATTTGTTGGTGGCTTTCATGCCATGGAATGGCTTCAACTTTGAAGATTCAATACTCATTTCTGAAAGAGTGGTTCAAGAAGATAGGTTTACCACTATTCACATAGAGGAGTTGCAGTGTATTGCCAGGGATACAAAATTGGGCTCCGAAGAGATCACAGCAGACATTCCAAATGTTGGGGATGCAGCATTGAGAAAGCTAGATGAATCAGGTATCGCATACATTGGTGCTGAAGTTGTGGCAGGAGACATACTAGTTGGGAAGATTACACCGAAGGGTGAATCACAGCTTACTCCTGAAGAAAAGCTCCTAAGAGCAATTTTTGGAGAAAAAGCCTCTGATGTCAAAGACACTTCCTTAAGGGTTCCTTCAGGCATGGACGGAACAGTGATAGATGTAAGGGTTTTCTCAAGAGAAGGTGTTGAAAAAGACGATCGTTCAAATGAGATTGAAGCTGCAGATATTGAATCAGTCAAAAAAGATCTGAAGGACCAGTTAAGAATTGTAGAGTCAGATATCTTCAATAGGCTGGAGAAACTTCTCTTAAATAAGACCGCTAAACTTAAAAGAAAGACTGTAAAAATCGACAAGGATCTTCTTGAATCTATGGAACAGCAAAAGTGGTTTGAAATTAAGCTTCAGAATCAAAAATTAAACAACGAACTTGAAACTTACTACAAGGCACATAAGGAACTAGAAAACGAATTTAAAGAAAAGCTAGAAGCAGCAAGAAAGAAAATCGAAGCACATGATGAGCTTCCTCCAGGCGTTTTAAAAATGGTTAAGGTATTTCTTGCGGTAAAAAGGCGCGTTCAACCAGGAGACAAAGTCGCTGGAAGACATGGAAACAAGGGTGTTATCTCCAGAATTGTTCCAGTTGAGGATATGCCTTATATGGAAGACGGAACGCCTGTTGATATTGTCCTAAATCCATTAGGCGTTCCATCCAGGATGAATGTCGGTCAAATCCTAGAGACCCACTTAGGATGGGCAGCAAAGGAGCTTGGCAGCAAGGTTAAGGCAATTCTCAAAGAAAAGGAGGGCGCTGATCGAGTGAAGGCACTTCGGAATTTCTTAGATAAAGTATATAACACGAATAAATTATCAGAGAAGGTTCCGCTCAATAAGCTAAAAGATGAAGAAATCTTAGAGCTGTCTGAGAATCTTAAGGACGGCGTGCCTATGGCGACGCCTGTTTTTGATGGCGCTGGTGAGAATGAAATTAAAGACTTACTCAAATTGGCTGATCTACCTGAATCTGGTCAAACAAAACTCATTGATGGAAGAACGGGTAAATTCTTTGATCGTCCAGTTACAGTCGGTTATATGTATATCCTTAAATTGAACCATCTGGTTGATGACAAGATGCATGCAAGGTCAACCGGACCATACAGTTTAGTGACGCAGCAGCCGCTTGGCGGAAAAGCACAGTTTGGCGGGCAAAGATTTGGAGAAATGGAAGTATGGGCTTTAGAGGCCTACGGTGCTTCTCATACTCTCAGAGAATTGCTGACTGTTAAATCGGATGACGTTCAAGGCAGAACTCGCATGTATAAGCAAATTGTGGACGGAACCAACGAAGTTGAAACGGGAATTCCTGAATCCTTCAATGTTCTCATGAAAGAAATTAGATCTCTGGGTTTGAATATGGATTTAGTCGTAGATCCTGCTAAGCGAACCAATGAAAAATAAGCTGGAAGCTGAATATGAAAAACTTACTTAATATTTTTAATCAAAAACCTTTTGCAGAAGAATTTGATCACATAAGAATTGGTCTTTCTTCTCCGGAAATGATTCGATCGTGGTCTTATGGCGAGGTAAAAAAACCAGAAACCATTAATTACAGAACTTTTAGACCAGAAAGAGACGGTTTGTTTTGTGCAAAAATATTTGGACCTGTCAAAGATTATGAATGTCTTTGTGGAAAATATAAGCGACTTAAGCACAGAGGAGTGGTCTGTGAAAAATGTGGGGTTGAGGTTACTCAGAGTAAGGTTCGCAGAGAAAGAATGGGGCATCTTGAACTTGCAAGCCCAGTAGCACATATATGGTTTTTAAAGTCACTTCCATCAAGGATTGGCTTACTGCTTGATATGACACTGAGAGAGATTGAGAGAGTTCTCTATTTTGAGGCTTTTCTTGTTACTGACCCGGGCATGACGGATCTTTCAAAGGGCCAAATGCTGTCTGAAGAACAATATATTGAAGCATTAGAGATGTACGGTGACGATTTTTCTGCTGCTATGGGCGCTGAATCAATACACGACATTCTTAAGGATCTGGACCTTCAAGACAACCTCAGGCAGATTCAAGAGGACATGGATGCAACTGCATCTCAGATTAAAATCAAGCGATATCAGAAGAGACTAAAACTCGTTGAGTCCCTTATTTCTTCTGGGAATAGGCCAGAATGGATGATATTAAAAGTTCTTCCAATATTGCCACCTGATTTAAGACCCCTTGTTCCCCTTGATGGAGGAAGGTTTGCTACATCAGATCTGAATGATCTCTACAGAAGAGTGATAAATAGGAATAATAGGCTGCAAAGACTTTTAGACCTCAATGCTCCAGATATCATTGTTAGGAACGAGAAACGGATGCTCCAAAAATCTGTTGATGCGCTCTTAGATAATGGAAGGATGGGAAGAGCAGTTACTGGATCCAATAGAAGACCTCTTAAGTCACTCGCAGATATGATCAAAGGAAAGCAAGGTCGATTCAGGCAGAATTTGTTAGGAAAGAGGGTCGATTACTCTGGCAGGTCTGTGATTGTTGTTGGGCCAACATTGAAACTTCATCAGTGTGGTATTCCAAAGAAAATGGCTTTGGAGCTCTTTAAGCCCTTTGTCTTTAGTAAACTGATATATCAGGGTGAAGCATCCACGATTAAATCAGCAAAAAGACTTGTAGAGCTTGAAGGGCCAGAGATTTGGGATATCTTGGATAATGTTATTCGACAGCATCCCATCCTACTTAATCGTGCGCCTACTCTTCATAGGCTAGGTATTCAAGCTTTTGAGCCTACCCTCGTTGAAGGAAAAGCTATTCAGTTACATCCTCTTGTCTGTAAGGCCTTTAATGCTGATTTTGACGGAGATCAAATGGCTGTCCATGTTCCATTATCTATAGAGGCACAGCTTGAAAGCAGGGCATTGATGATGTCATCGAACAACATACTATCACCAGCAAATGGTGAACCAATCATTGTCCCATCACAGGATGTGGTTTTAGGTCTCTATTACATGACTAGAGAGAAAATCAAAGATATTGGCGAGGGTGGTATTTTTGCAGATACACAAGAAGTGGAAAGGGCATTTCATAATGATTTCCTCGGTCTGCATGCAAAAATTAAGCTAAAGATTTCAACTCATAATGAAGAAAAACCTACAGAAATTATAGAAACTACTGCTGGTAGGGCTTTATTCTCCAATATCGTTCCTGAAGAGATCCCATTCGCTGCGATCAACAAAACTATGGACAGCAAGGAAATTTCAGGATTAATCAATCGTTGCTACCGTGAGGTCGGATTAAAAGCCACCGTTATCTTTGCTGACAAACTGATGTATCTCGGTTTTGAGTATGCCACCAAATCAGGTGTCTCAATCGCTCTTGATGACATGGTCGTTCCTGAAAATAAGGAAGAAATATTATCCGATGCTGAATCTCAAGTTAAGAGCATTCAGAACCAGTTTACATCTGGTCTTCTCACCCAAGGGGAAAGGTATAACAAGGTTGTAGATATTTGGTCTAGAACAAACGATCAGGTTGCCAATGCGATGATGGATAAGCTGGGCAAAGAAAAAGTGACTGACAGCGAAGGCAAAAAACAAGATCAAGAATCATTCAATTCAATCTTCATGATGGCTGATTCAGGTGCAAGAGGGTCTGCAGCTCAGATTAGACAATTGGCAGGAATGAGAGGGCTTATGGCAAAACCTGATGGCTCAATCATCGAAACTCCTATCACTGCTAACTTCAGAGAAGGACTTAATATTCTCCAATACTTCATCTCGACGCATGGAGCTCGGAAGGGCCTAGCTGATACAGCTCTTAAAACAGCAAACTCAGGTTACTTAACCAGGCGCCTCGTCGATGTTTCCCAAGACTTAGTTATAACAGAAGAAGATTGTGGAACAAAAGATGGTATGACAATCTCAGCCGTGATTGAAGGCGGTGAAGTTGTTCAAAATCTTAGTAATAGGGTACTTGGAAGGGTTTTGGTAGAGCCTATAAAAGATCTAGAGAATAAGAAGAATGTTCTTAAGGCAGGCACTCTGATTGACGAAACAAACGTTCATTTCCTAGAGGAGCATGGAACAGATTCTGCTGTCGTTCGCTCCCCAGTTACATGTGAAACAAAATATGGACTTTGTATCAATTGTTACGGAAGAGATTTAGCAAGAGGTACTCTTGTCAACATTGGAGAAGCAGTCGGTATTATTGCTGCACAATCAATTGGTGAGCCAGGCACTCAGCTGACTATGAGAACATTCCATATTGGTGGCGCTGCATCAAGTGCTGCAGCTCAAAACTCAGTTGAGGTTAATAATGATGGTGTTGCCACTCTATTTAACTTAAAAACAATCAAGAATGCCGATAAGAATTTAGTTGCAACAAGCCGTTCTGGTGAGATCATTATTTCTGATAAGTTTGGAAAAGAAAAAGAAAGATATAAGATTCCATATGGAGCAACCATAACTATCAAGGATGGGCAAAAAGTCAGTTCCGGTGATGTTATTTCAACCTGGGATCCACATACACATCCAATCATTACCGAAGCATCAGGAACAATAAAATTTGAGGATTTTATTGACGGTGTGACTGTTACAGAGCAAGTCGATGATATGACTGGCTTGAGTAACATTATCATCATGGACTCAAAGAAGACTGGGTCTACTTCAACAGTTAAACCTAGGGCTTCTGTTGTGAACGGTAGAGGTCAGCCGATCATGTTCTCAGGCACAGAAACACCTATTGTTTATACATTTCCTCCAGGCGCAATTATAAACATCCAAGATGGATCCAAGATCAATGCTGGAGATGTGATTGCAAGAATTCCTCTTGAATCTTCTAAAACGAGTGATATCACTGGTGGATTACCAAGGGTTGCAGATTTGTTTGAAGCAAGAAAGCCAAAGGATGCTGCCATCCTTGCCAAATATTCCGGTATTACAAGTTTTGGCAAGGAAACTAAAGGAAAAGTGAGACTCGTGATTACTGATGAAGACGGTGAATCGCATGAGGAGCTTATTCTTAAAACAAGAACACTGAATATCTTTGAGGGTGAAACCATCCAAAAGGGAGAAATAATTTCAGATGGGGAGTTGAGCCTTCATGATATTTTGGAAGTTCAGGGCGTTGAAAAGTTGGCAAAATACCTTGTTAAAGAAGTACAGGATGTATATCGACTCCAAGGCGTTCCAATCAATGATAAACATATCGAGATCATCGTTAAACAAATGATGAGAACAGTCGAGATTATTGAACCAGGCGACACCAAACTTTTACCCAATGAGCAGGCCAATAGAATTGACGTCCTAGAAACCAATGAAAGAATGGTTAAAGAGGATCTTCAGCCTGCGATATTCAGGCCATTGATCATGGGTATTACAAAAGCATCATTGGCTACGACTTCATTTATATCTGCTGCTTCTTTCCAGGAAACAACAAGAGTATTAACTGAGGCTGCAGTCAAGGGTTCTATCGATCAACTAAGAGGTCTCAAAGAGAATGTTGTTGTCGGAAGATTGGTTCCAGCAGGAACAGGATATAAGGCAGAGTTGGACGCTGCTTCTGCTGCTGAAGAAGAATTTTCACAAGCTTTGAAAGAATTAGAGAGCAGCAATGAAGACACTGATCTAGAAGTTGCAGAATCATCTTAGATTTAACTTGAACCTAGATGAATAGAAGAATAGAATCCACCCACAATTTTTATAAATGAATGTGTTATGACAACTATCAATCAATTAGTAAGAAAGTCTAGAAAGAGGAAGGTTGTAAAAAATAATGTTCCTGCCCTAGAAGGCAAACCTCAAAAGAGAGGGGTTTGTACTCGTGTTTATACGACTACTCCGAAAAAACCAAACTCTGCACTCAGAAAGGTAGCGAGGGTTAGGCTTACTAATGGATATGAAGTCACGAGTTATATTGGTGGAGAAGGACATAACCTTCAGGAACACTCAGTGGTAATGATTAGAGGTGGCCGTGTTAAGGATCTGCCGGGCGTTAGATATCATACAATCAGAGGCGCACTTGATTGCTCAGGTGTGAACGACAGAAAGCAAGGTCGTTCAAAATATGGTGCGAAAAGACCTAAGGGATAAGCAATGTCTAGAAGAAATGCAGCTATAAAGAGAGAAATATTGCCCGACCCTAAGTTTTCGAGCAAAGTTCTAGCGAAATTCATCAACATGATTATGAGAGATGGTAAGAAAAGCACTGCTGAGAATATTGTTTATCAGGCGCTGGACACTGTTATTTCAACTCTTGGACAAACAGCAGATAGCACTCCTCAAATATTCCAAGATATTCTGGACAAGGTCAAACCAGTCGTGGAAGTAAGATCGAGACGTGTGGGTGGTGCCACCTATCAGATTCCCGTGGAAGTTAGACAGGAGAGAAGAGAAGCTCTTGCGATGAGGTGGTTGATTGAGTCTGCAAGATCAAGATCTGAGAAAAGCATGAAAGTTAAGCTTGCAAATGAATTATTAGATGCCTCAAATGATCGAGGTAATGCGATCAAGAAGAAAGAAGATACCCATAAAATGGCTGAAGCTAACAAAGCTTTCTCTCATTTTAGATGGTGATCGCTGAATAGAGAGATTTCCTAATGGCTAGACAGACACCAATAGACAGATATAGAAATATAGGCATTATGGCCCATATCGATGCAGGTAAAACAACTACAACGGAGCGTGTTCTTTTCTACACAGGAATATCTCATAAAATTGGTGAAGTGCACGATGGAAATGCGGTTATGGACTGGATGGAGCAGGAACAGGAGAGAGGGATCACTATTACTTCTGCTGCAACAACTTGTTTCTGGCAGGGAATGGATCAGCAGTTCGATCAACATAGAATTAATATCATTGATACACCTGGACACGTAGATTTTACAATCGAAGTAGAGCGTTCGCTCAGAGTTTTAGACAGTGCTGTCGCAGTTTTTTGTGCAGTTGGTGGAGTAGAGCCACAGTCTGAAACTGTTTGGAGACAAGCAAATAAATACTCTGTCCCAAGAATGGCATTCGTCAACAAGATGGATAGAGCTGGAGCTAACTTTCTTAGAGTCGTAGAGCAAATTAAAGACCGACTTGGTGCTAATCCTATTCCTATCCAGGTTCCGATTGGTGCAGAAGAAAAATTCAAAGGTGTCATCGATCTCATTAGAATGAAAGCCATCAACTGGAATGAAGAAGATCTTGGATCAACATATGTTGCAGAAGATATCCCTGATGATCTTTTGGTTCAATGCGAAGAGTTAAGAGAGCAAATGATAGAAGCAGCAGCTGAAGCAAATGAAGATTTATTGAATGCATACCTTGAAAACGGTGAGTTGAGTGAAGACCAGATAAGAGAAGGACTTAGAGCGAGAACCATTAATAATGAGATTGTTCCGGTTGTTTGTGGGTCAGCATTTAAGAATAAAGGCGTGCAAGCGATGCTTGACGCTGTTGTATATCTCTTGCCATCACCTATTGATACTCCGGATGTTATTGGAATTCTCGATGATGATTCTGATGCATCAAGAAAATCTGACGATGATGAGAGTTTTTCTGCACTGGCATTCAAAATTGCGAATGACCCATACGTTGGAAATCTTACCTTCTTTAGAGTTTATTCAGGGGTTCTTAATTCAGGCGATACCATATTTAATCCCCTTCGAGGAAAAAAAGAAAGAATTGGACGTCTTCTCCAAATGCACTCCAATACTAGAGAAGAAATTAAAGAAGTCAGAGCTGGAGATATTGCTGCGGCCGTAGGACTTAAGGATGTTACCACTGGGGACACAATGTGCGATATCTCTAATGTGATTACTTTAGAGAAGATGGAGTTTCCAGAGCCAGTAATCTCTGTGGCTGTTGAACCTAAATCAACCGAAGATGAATCTAAAATGGGTATTGGCTTGCAAAAGCTTGCAAAAGAGGATCCATCATTCAGAGTTAGAACAGACGAGGAATCTGGACAAACAATCATATCAGGTATGGGAGAGCTCCATTTAGATATTATTGTCGATCGGTTATCAAGAGAATTTAAAGTCGATGCAAACGTCGGTAGACCACAAGTGGCTTACCGGGAAACAATTAAATCCCCCGTTGATCAAGAAGCTAAGTTTGTCAGACAATCAGGCGGTAGAGGTCAATATGGTCATGTTTACATCAAAATGGAACCACAAGAGGCAGGTGCTGGATATGAGTTTGTAAATGACATCTCTGGCGGTGCAATCCCCAGAGAGTTTATACCTGCTGTAGACAAGGGTATTCAAGAACAAATGGCAAATGGTGTAATCACAGGATTCCCTGTGGTTGATGTAAAAGTTACACTCTATGATGGATCATTCCATGATGTTGACTCAAGTGAAGTCGCGTTTAGGGTTGCTGGATCAATGGCATTTAAGGAGGGGGCGCTCAAAGCGAACCCAGCTCTTCTTGAGCCAGTAATGAAAGTTGAAGTTGTAACGCCTGAAGATTATATGGGAGACGTGAATGGTGATCTAAATAGGAGAAGAGGCATTCTACAAGGAATGGATGAATCTCCAGCTGGAAAAATCATCAGAGCAGAGGTTCCGTTGGCTGAAATGTTTGGTTATGCAACAGACCTAAGATCAATGTCCCAAGGACGAGCTACATATACCATGGAATTTGAGAAATATAACGAGGCTCCAAAATCACAAGCTGAAGCACTCTCTGTAAATAATGAAGGATAATCATGGCAGATACACAGACAATTAGAATTAGACTAAAATCCTTTGACCATAGGTTAATAGATTCTTCTACCAAAGAGATTGTAGAGACTGTCAAAAGAACAGGATCACTTGTTTCTGGCCCTATTCCTTTGCCTACTTCTAGAGAAAGATACACAGTGCTTGTTTCACCGCATGTGAATAAGGATGCTAGGGATCAATATGAATTGACCACACATAAACGTGTGATGGATATACTTAATCCAAGCGATAAAACAGTTGATGCTCTAATGAAGCTTGAACTGCCAGCTGGGGTAGATGTTCAAATTAAATTGAACTGAAAGTGAAAATTGATATAATTCCCGAACGCTAGACGGGCCAGAGATTATTTTTCTCTGATAGGCCTAAAAATAAAGGGGTTGAGAGACTTAACTAGCGTTTTTGGAGATAAAGGTTCGAAGGAATTAGGAATTGATTATAAACCTATATAAATCAATAACTTGTGAACGACAGCTCCAGTAAATGAGTGAATGAAAAATATAATTATAAAAATAATTAATACAAATATAGAGAAAGCAAGTGATAGGCATTGTAGGAAAAAAATGCGGAATGACAAGAGTCTTTACAGACGATGGTCGGTCTGTGCCTGTCACAATTGTTCAAGCAAGTCCTAATTTAATAAACAGAATCAAGACTGAAGCAACCGATGGATACAATGCTATTCAGGTACTAACAGGCCAGGCTACAAAGAATCCTAAAAAACCAGATGCTGGCCAGATAAAAGCAAACCCCAATGAAAAATTTTCACACAGGCTTCATGAGTTTAGATTAAACGAAAATGAGCTAGAGCAAGTCGATACAGGTAAAGAAATAACAGTAGATTACTTTGAGAAAGGCGAGCTAGTTGATGTGACTGGTAATTCAATTGGAAAGGGTTATGCAGGAGTAATTAAGAGACATAACTTCAAAACTCAAGATGCTACACATGGTAACTCTTTGGCTCACAGAGCGCCTGGGTCAATTGGGCAGAATCAAACACCTGGGCGAGTTTTTAAAGGCAAAAAGATGGCTGGTAGGATGGGTAATGTTAAAAAAACTATTCAAAACCTAGAAGTCATTGACATTGATATTGAAAGAAACCTTATTTTTATCAAAGGCTCAATTGCAGGACATGATAATAGCTTTGTAATTGTCACACCATCCATTAAGAGCAAACATGAAGAAAGAGAAATATTTAAAACACCTATTGAAGATCAAACCCCAGAAGTAGAAGCCCAACCAGAAGAGGCTCCAGAAACAGAAGAAACCCCAGAAGTAGAAGCCCAACCAGAAGAGGCTCCAGAAACAGAAGAAACCCCAGAAGTAGAAGCCCAACCAGAAGAGGCTCCAGAAACAGAAGAAACCCCAGAAGTAGAAGCCGAAGAAAACTTTGAAGAAGATAAGACCCAATGAAAATAGATTTAGTAAACCAGGAAAATAGCACTGTAAGAAGCATTGATATCAGTGATTCTGTATTTAAAGCAGAAATTAATGATGGGCTTATTCATGAATTAGTAACTTCTTATAGATCCAATGGTCGTTCAGCAACAAAAGGTCAGAAGAATAGATCCAGAGTCAGCGGCGGAGGTGCTAAGCCATGGAGGCAGAAAGGGACAGGTAGAGCACGGGCCGGGACTACCAGAGGGCCACTTTGGGTTGGCGGAGGAATGGCTTTTGCTACGGTAGAAAGAAATTACAGCAAAAAGATCAATAAAAAAGCATACAAAAGAGCAATGCAATCTATATTTTCAGCTTTGATTGAAGAGAAAAGAATTATTGCAATAGAATCAATTAAGATTGATTCTCCAAAAACAAAACTCGGCTTACAAGTATTGAGTTCGTTAGAGCTTCGCAATGCTTTATTCATAGTTTCAGAGCTTGATTCTAATCTAAATCTATCTCTTAGAAATATTCCACATATTAAAGCTATTTCTGTGGAAAATGTGGATCCAATTAGCCTTTTGGGCCATGAGAAAATTGTAATTGATCAAGATGCACTAAATAAGCTCGAGGGGATGTTCTCATGAGCCAGACGATAAGACATGATCAACTTAGAAGTGTTCTCATAGCACCTCATGTGTCTGAAAAAACAACAATGCTCAATCAAGAATCAGGGCAAATTGTTTTTAAAGTAAGGTCAGATTCAAATAAGAAACAGATCAAAAAAGCCGTTGAGAAATTCTTTGATGTAAAAGTTTCCTCAGTCAGAACAGTTTCTGTTAGCGGAAAAACAAAAAGATTTGGCGCAAAAACGGGTAAAACAAAAAACTGGAAGAAAGCCTACATCAAATTAGCTGAAGGTCAAAATCTAGATATTTTAAATACGGACGTGTAAGGAAATGGCAGTTATAAAGGCAAAACCAACATCAGCAGGGCGAAGATTTGTTCAGACTGTCAAGACTCAAAGTCTCCACAGGGGAAGGCCTCATAAGTCTTTAACCACTGGCTTGAAAAAGACAGGTGGGAGAAATAATTATGGCCGAATGACAACCAGGCATATTGGCGGAGGTCATAAGAGACTTTATCGTGAAATAGATTTTAAAAGAAATAAGGATGGTTTGTCAGCTGTGGTAGAGAGGATTGAATACGATCCTAACCGTTCTTCTCACATAGCGCTTATTCTTTATAAGGATGGTGAGAGAAGGTACATCATTGCACCGAAGGGACTCAATGAAGGAGATAAAATATCATCAGGAAATAATGCTCCAATTAAGATTGGGAATACACTGCCTCTGAATAATATTCCTGTTGGAACAATTATACACTGCATTGAGATGAAGCCTGGAAAAGGTGCTCAAATAGCGAGATCAGCTGGAGCAAGTGTTCAAGTTTTAGCAAAAGAAGGAAATTACGCCACTCTTCGTTTGAAATCAGGAGAAGTTAGGAAAGTTTTAATTACTTGCAGGGCGACAATAGGTGAGGTTGGCCATCAAGAGCACAACCTTCGCAAACTTGGTAAGGCAGGTGCCAGCAGATGGAGAGGGGTAAGACCTTCTGTAAGGGGTGTCGCAATGAACCCAATTGATCATCCGCATGGCGGGGGAGAAGGCAAAACATCTGGTGGAAGAGACCCTGTATCTCCATGGGGTTTGCCAACCAAAGGATATAAAACAAGATCTAACAAAGTAACAGATAAGTTCATTGTTAGAAGAAGGAAGAAGAGAAAGTAATATGCCTAGATCAATAAAAAAGGGACCTTTTGTAGATTTACATTTGATGGATAAAGTCCAAAAGGCTGTTCAAGAAGGTGGAAGAGCTAGAATTAAAACTTGGTCAAGGAGATCTATGGTTATTCCTGAAATGGTGGGCATGACTATCTCTATTCATAATGGTAGAGAGCATGTACCAATACTGATTTCTGAAAATATGGTTGGCCATAAATTAGGTGAATTTGCCCCAACAAGAACATTTCGCGGCCATTCAGGTGACCGGAAGACTAAGTAATAACTGATAAAGATGAAAGTAACTTCAACATTAAGGTATGCAAAGATTTCTCCTCAGAAGACGAGATTGATTGTTGATATGATTAGGGATTCTGATGTCTTATCAGCAATGAGGTTAGTAAAATTCCTTCCTCAGAAAGCAGCAAAGATTGTTTCAAAGATTCTTGATTCAGCTGTTGCTAATGCAGAAAACAACTTAGGTTTGGATATAGATGATCTAAAAGTATCACGGGTGTATGTTGATGAGGCCCCAACCTTTAAAAGGTTTAGAGCAAGAGCAAGAGGCAGAGGAACAAGAATTCTGAAAAGAAATAGTCACATCACAATTGAATTATCGGACGAGTAATATGGGACAAAAAGTACATCCAATTGGCATAAGATTAGGCATTAGTAAGAAGTGGTCTTCTAACTGGTTCTCTGACTCATCAAGCTTCTCAAAGAATGTTCATCAAGATTTTTTAATCAGAGAGCTTTTGAACAAAAGACTCAAGGATGCAGCTGTGAGTAATATTCACATAGAGAGAAGCTCAGACAATGTCACTGTCACTATATTTTCAGCCAGGCCTGGGATTGTGATAGGCAAGAAAGGCGAAGGAATTGAAGGCCTTAGGAAAGAGGTAGCTGCTTTGATGGATACATCAATCAACAATGTTTTATTAAATATAAAAGAAATTAAGAAGCCTGAGTTAGATGCAAAGCTTGTTGCTTCATCAATCACTCAGCAACTAGAAAGAAGAGTGCTTTACAGAAGAGCAATGAAGAGGGCTGTTACAAATACCATGAGGCTAGGAGCAAACGGAATAAAGGTAAAGGTTTCAGGTAGGCTCAATGGTGCTGAAATCGCCAGAACAGAATGGTACCAGGAAGGAAGGGTTCCGCTTCACACTCTAAAAGCGAATATAGACTATGGTGTTTCTGAAGCTCTTACTACATATGGGATCATTGGTGTTAAAGTTTGGATTTTCCAAGACGATGATACGAAATAAATAGATTAGGAAAAGTAAATGCTACAACCAAAGAGAACAAAGTACAGAAAACAAATGAAAGGCAAGAATCGAGGCCTTGCTTCGAGAGGAAGTACTGTTTCATTTGGTGAATATGGTTTAAAAGCTACTGGCCGAGGAAGGATCACAGCAAGACAAATCGAGGCTGCCAGAAGAGCGATGACCAGACATATAAAAAGAGGTGGCAAGATTTGGATAAGAATTTTCCCAGATAAGCCGATTACCAAAAAACCTCTTGAGGTAAGACAAGGCAAAGGGAAAGGTAATGTGGAATATTGGGTTGCACAAGTTCAACCTGGTAGAGTTTTATATGAAATGAGTGGTGTTGAAGAAAGCTTGGCTCAAGAAGCATTTAAGCTTGCAGCATCAAAATTACCTGTCGACACTAAATTTGTCAGTAGGCAGATCATATGATTGATATCAAAGACATCAGAAGCAAGGGAGCGAAGGACCTAGAGAAGATGCTTGATGATCTCTTAGATGAGCAAATGAAGCTAAGACTACAGTTTGTCACTGGCCAAGTTACAAATTCGAGTCAGTTTAAAAGGATCAGAAAGGATATAGCAAGATTAAAAACAGTTTTGAGTGAACAAATAAATGACAATTGATAAGCAAAAAAATACAAGAAGAACGACAGGCGTTGTTGTTAGTAATTCAATGGATAAGTCGGCAACTATTGCTGTACAGAGAAGGTTGAAACACCCTCTCTATAATAAGTACATATACAAAACCACTAAGATCATGATTCATGATGAAGAAAATGCCTCTAAGGTAGGTGATAAAGTCACGATCAGGGAATCTAAGCCTATCTCAAAGAATAAGGCATGGATTTTGGATCAGATTCTAGAGACTAAAAGAGCGGAGTAAAACAATGATTCAAGCTGAAACTATGCTCAATATTGCAGATAACAGTGGCGCTAGGAAAGTGCTTTGTATAAAAGTTCTTGGAGGTTCAAAAAAGAGGTATGCCAGGATAGGAGACATCATTAAAGTCACAGTCAAGGATGCCATTCCAAGAGGCAAGGTTAAGAAAGGTGATGTCTATGATGCGTTGGTTGTAAGAACAAAACATGGTGTTAGGAGAGCAGATGGTTCACTTATAAGATTTGATGGAAACGCTGCAGTACTTCTCGATAATAAATTAGAGCCAATTGGAACAAGAGTATTTGGACCTGTTACCAGAGAGTTAAGAGCAAAGAAACAACTAAAGATTATCTCTCTTGCTCCGGAAGTTATATAGGATTATTGAATTGAAAAAGATAAAAAAAGGCGATCAAGTGATAGTACTTTCTGGCAAGGATAAAGGAAGGACTGGAACTGTGCTTAGCGCCCTCAAGAACTCAAAAGTGCTTGTTGAGAATGTGAATATAGTTAAGAAACATCAAAAAGGTAACCCCAATACAGGACAGGAGGGTGGAATTATAGAGAAAGAAATGCCAGTGCATATTTCCAACGTGATGTTGTTAAACCCAATTACTAATCAGCCCGATAGAGTAGGCATAAAGAAACTTGAGGATGGAACAAAAGTGAGATTTTTCAAATCAAATAACGAGGTTGTAGATATTTAGAGATGGCAAGGTTAAAAGAAAAATATACCCAAGAAATTAAGCCTAATCTTCAAAAGAAGCTTGGACTTTCTAATGTTATGGAAGTTCCAAAAATAAAAAAAATTACTCTTAATATGGGTGTTGGAGAAGCAGTTCAAGACAAGAAAATAGTCGAAAAAGCCATTGCAGATATTGAAAGGCTTTCTGGACAGAAAGCATTAATCACTCGCGCTAAGAAATCAGTTGCTTCTTTCAAGGTAAGAGAGGGAATGCCAATAGGCGCTAAGGTAACGCTGAGAAGTGAGAGGATGTATGAGTTTCTGGATAGACTTATTAATGTAGCCCTTCCCCGTGTGAGAGATTTCAGGGGGCTTAATAGAAAGTCTTTCGATGGTAATGGTAACTATAGTCTAGGAGTAAAGGAGCAAATTATTTTTCCTGAAATTGATTATGACAAAGTAGACAAGATCCGAGGTTTAGATATCTGCATCACAACAAGCGCTAAGGATGATGAAGAATGTTTAGCATTATTGAAAGAATTCAACTTTCCTATCAAGGATGCTTCCAAAAATGTTTCATCTGATCAACCAGAAGTAGCAGCAGAAGAAGTTGTTGAAGAGGCAGCAGCAGAAGAAGTTGTTGAAGAGGCAGCAGCAGAAGAAGTTGTTGAAGAGGCAGCAGTAGAAGATAAAGAAACTGAAGTTGAGGAAAAAGAATGACGAGAAAAGCAATTGTTGAGAGAGAGCTCAAACGAATGAGAACCGTTGAAAAGCATGCTGAAAGAAGGGCATCTCTCAAAGCTGTTCTTAGAGATGTTAATGCATCTTACGAAGAGAAAAATGAAGCGAGAATAAAATTACAAAAATTGCCAAGAAATGCGAGCCCATCAAGATTAAGAAATCGATGCTCAATTTCTGGCAGACCAAAAGGATACTACCGAAAATTTGGACTTGGAAGAAACAAGCTCAGAGAAGAAGCAATGAAAGGGAATATACCAGGATTGCATAAAGCAAGTTGGTAATAAAGAGGAAATAGATATGACAATGACAGATCCAATTGCCGATATGTTAACAAGAATTAGGAACGCCCATAAGATAAGCGCTTCTAGTGTTTCTATGCCTCACTCAAAAATGAAGGAGAGCATTGCTTCAGTGCTTTTAGAGGAAGGTTATATTAAAGCATTCAGCTCTGAAGAGGGTGAAAGCAATAAAAGCAATTTAAATATTGAGCTTAAGTATTTTGATGGCAAGCCTGTCATTGAGAAGCTTGATAGAGTAAGCAGGCCTGGGTTGAGAATTTATAAGCAGACATCTGAAATTCCACGAGTAATGCGAGGTTTGGGTGTTGCAATTGTTTCTACCTCAGCCGGCGTCATGAGTGATAGAAAAGCAAGAGAAATAGGACAAGGTGGCGAAGTCTTGTGTGTCGTGTCTTAAATTAGGAAGGTTATCAAATGTCAAGAATAGAAAAACAACCTGTAGTTTTACCAGAAGCGGTCGAAGTGAATATCGTTGATGCTGAAAATCTATTCAAAATGAAAGGCCCTAAAGGTGAGTTATCGCTCGATTTAATTAGTGATATATCTGTTGCAATCGAAGATGGTGCTGTGAAAGTCACATCTAACGGCAAAACGCGCTTTTCTAAAGCTGTTGCAGGTACATATAGAAGCCTAATTCAAAACATGGTAATAGGGGTTACCGAAGGTTATATAAAAGAGCTAGAACTTATCGGTGTTGGATATCGAGGAAAATCTCAAGGTAAGACACTGAATCTAACATTAGGCTTTTCTCATCCTATTAACTACGAAATTCCAGAAGGAATTGAGATCTCAACCCCCTCTCAAACTGAAATTACAATTGCAGGAATAGACAAGCAGAAAGTTGGACAAGTTGCAGCTGAGCTGAGAGCAATAAGACCGCCTGAACCATACAAAGGAAAAGGCGTTAGGTACAAAGGGGAACACATTACATTGAAAGAAACTAAGAAAGCCGTTTAAAGAATAAGATTATGATTTCTAAGATTGATAAAAGAAAAAGAAGGGCAAAAAAAACTAGAGCTAAAATAAAAGAGCTGGAAGCTCACAGATTGTGTATACATAGATCTTCAAATCATATCTATGCACAAATTATAGCGCCTGATAATCATACTGTTGCTGCAACTTCTAGTCTCGACCCAGAGATTAAGAATATCTTAGGAGATAAGGTTAAAGGAAAGATTGATATAGCAAAGGCCGTAGGACAGAAAATTGCCGAGAAAGCAAAGAAAGCAAAAATTAATAAAGTGGCATTTGATAGATCAGGATTCTTGTATCACGGAAGAGTTAAAGCTCTGGCTGAATCTGCTAGAGAAAATGGATTGGATTTTTAAATATGAATATGAATATAGAAAAACAAGCTGACGAGTTAATAGAGAAACTGGTAGCAGTCAATCGAGTTGCAAAAGTAGTAAAAGGTGGAAGACAATTCGGTTTTGCAGCAATAACAGTTGTTGGTGATGGTAGAGGAAAAATTGGCATGGGATATGGAAAAGCAAAAGAAGTCCCACTAGCTATTCAAAAAGCAATGCAGGCTGCTAGAAAAGACTTACATCAGGTTTCTTTGAAAGACGACACTATTTACTACGAGGTAAATGGTAGGCATGGTGCCACAAAGGTATACATGCAACCTGCAGCTGATGGTACAGGTATTATTGCTGGTGGTGCAATGAGGGCAGTTTTCGAATGTGTTGGCATTAGGAATATATTGGCAAAGAGTTACGGCTCTAGAAACCCAATAAATCTTGTCAGAGCCACAATTAATGCTTTGGACTCTATGCGCTCTCCGCAGAGGATCGCAAAAACAAGAGGAATTCCGGTATCTAAAATATTTACATAAATCATGAGTGAGAAACAGAATAAAGTCAGAATCAAATTGGTGAAAAGCCGCTTCGGTAGATTAAAGAAGCACGCAGCATCACTTTCAGGTCTTGGTTTGAGAAAAATCAATCAGGAGGTTGTTATTGATGCCACTCCAGAAAATATGGGAATGGTCAATCAAGTTAGGTATCTGATAGAAGTTGAGGAAGTCAAATGAGATTAAATGAACTAAAACCTAACCCAGGTAGTAAATCTAAGAAGTTCAGGAAAGGGAAGGGACATGCCTCTGGCCTTGGAAAAACTTCTGGCAGAGGCCACAAAGGACAAAAAGCAAGATCCGGTGGTTTCCATAAAGTTGGCTTTGAGGGTGGGCAAATGCCTCTCCAAAGAAGAGTGCCAAAAAGAGGCTTTACTTCAAATCAAAAAGATTCTGCAGAGCTCAGACTGGATCAACTTAATAAGATTGAATCTGAGGTAATTGATATTGATGCTCTTAAGAATGCAAACATCATTCCAAGATATATCCAAAGAGTGAAAGTTATTGCATCAGGCTCAATTGAAAAAGCTGTCAAATTACAAGGCATCAAGCTGACTAAGGGTGCTGAAGAAGCTGTAACAAAGGCTGGCGGAACAATACTGGATTAAGTTATGGCGAACACTATCAACACTACAGGTGGATCATTTGCTGACATGTCTCGGTTTACAGAGCTTAGGCAACGCCTGTTTTTTTTGATTGGCGCATTAATCGTATACAGAATTGGAACGTATATTCCTGTTCCAGGCATTGATCCAAATGCATTACAGAACTTTTTTGAGGAGCAATCTGGAACAATACTTAGCATGTTCAATATGTTTTCAGGTGGAGCACTTGAGAGGCTGAGTATATTTGCTCTTGGAATATTTCCTTATATTTCATGTTCAATCGTGATGCAGATGGCAAGTGTGACCGTACCTACTCTAAAAGAACTCAAGAAAGAAGGAGAGTCAGGAAGAAGAAAGATCACCCAATACACTAGATATGGAACAGTTTTTCTCGCTGCTTTTCAGTCCTTTGGTGCTTCAATTGCTCTCCAGAATCAGGGCGTCGTTGTAAACCCAGGTTTTAACTTTCTTTTTACTGCTTGTGTGACGCTTGTCACAGGAACGATGTTTCTAATGTGGCTCGGGGAGCAAATTACAGAAAGAGGGATCGGAAACGGTATCTCAATGATCATCTTAGCCAGTATCATTTCTGGCCTGCCTTCTGCAATAGGCGGTACTCTAGAATTGGCTAATACGGGTGAGATCTCATCTGCACTTGTCCTTATTCTTTTAATCCTTGTTGTCGCTGTAACAACATTTGTGGTTTATGTTGAGAGAGGACAGAGAAGAATCCCCGTGAATTATGCTAAAAGACAGCAGGGCAGAAGAATGATGCAGGGGCAGTCTACACATCTACCATTTAAGATTAATATGTCAGGAGTTATCCCTCCTATATTCGCGTCCAGTATTATCTTATTTCCTGCAACGATAGCAAGTTGGTTTGGGACATCTGAGGGCTTTGATTGGCTGCAAGATATAGCCGCGAGCTTAGCGCCTGGACAACCAATCTACATTCTGCTTTATGCTGGCTTGATCATGTTTTTCTGCTTTTTTTATACCTCTTTGGTTTTTGACTCTAAAGATACTGCTGATAACCTTCAGAGATCTGGAGCTTTTATGCCAGGGATTAGACCCGGAAGGCAAACCGCAGAATATATAGATAAAGTGTTAACAAGGTTAACTTTTTGGGGCGGATTGTATATCATGCTCGTCTGTTTGATTCCAGAGTTTATGATTCTCTATTTTAGAGTGCCATTTTACTTTGGTGGTACATCGCTTCTTATTATTGTAGTTGTAGCGATGGACTTCATGGCCCAATTGCAGGCATTGATGATGTCTAAGCAATACGAAGGACTCATGAAGAAAGCAAACCTAAAGAGTTATGGAAGAGGCGGTCAACCTAGATAGTAGGAAAATGAGATGAAAGTTAGAGCATCAGTGAAGAAAATTTGTAGAAACTGCAAGGTCATCAGAAGAAATGGCGTTGTCAGAGTTATATGTAAAGATCCAAGACATAAGCAGAGGCAAGGATAATCATGGCAAGGATAGCAGGAGTAAATATACCAGATAATAAGCATGTTAGGGTTTCACTGACTTATGTATACGGAGTCGGGAATTCACTAGCGGCTACTATTTGCGATAAGCTCAGCATTGCTCAAGATACAAAAGTTATGGATCTATCTGAGCAGGAGCTTGAGAGCATCAGGACAGAATTGGGCAACCATCTTGTCGAGGGTGACCTTAGAAGAGATACATCAACCAATATTAAACGATTAATGGATTTAGGTTGCTATCGAGGCATCAGGCATAGAAGGGGTTTGCCAGTAAGAGGCCAGAAGAGTAAAACCAATGCTAGAACAAGAAAAGGCCCTAAGAAGCCTATGAGAGCTTAAGGAAGATATATGGCTGTTGGAAAGAAAAAGAAAACTAAGAGAAATGTCATTGAAGGTGTCGCACACATACACGCTACATTCAATAACACAATCATAACAATTACAGATAGATCAGGAAATACACTGGCATGGGCTACTGCAGGTGGATCAGGCTTCAGAGGCTCAAGAAAGAGTACGCCATTCGCCGCTCAAATTGCAGCTGAAAAAGCAGGTACAAAGGCTCAAGAATATGGCTTAAAGGATATTTCTGTAAAGGTTAAAGGACCTGGGCCTGGTAGGGAATCTGCACTCAGAGCATTGAATGCAATAGGCCTTAATGTTGTAAGCATAGAAGATGTTACACCACTACCGCACAATGGTTGTCGTCCACCTAAACAAAGAAGGGTATAAAGAGGTAAATAGGAATGGCTAGATATTTAGGACCAAAATGTAAACTTTCAAGGAGAGAAGGTACAGACTTATTCCTTAAGAGTGGAATTAAACCTATTGAGAGCAAATGTAAACTCAATTCAATTCCAGGATCAAAGATAGGCTCGAGAAGAGAGAGGCTTTCGGATTATGGTAATCAGTTGAGAGAGAAGCAAAAGTTAAGAAGAATGTATGGTGTGATGGAAAAGCAGTTCAGAAATTATTATAAGAAAGCTTCAAAGATTAAAGGCTCGACAGGTGAAAACTTACTAAAGCTTCTTGAAGGCAGATTGGACAATATGGTCTACAGAATGGGTTTTGCAGTGACCAGAGCAGAAGCAAGGCAATTGGTTACTCACAAATCAATTATGATTAATGGAAAAGTGATTAATATTCCATCATACCAAGTCAACGCCAGTGATGAAATTTCTGTTACCGACAAGGCAAAGGAACAGCTCAGGGTCAAGAATGCAGTAAATATCTCATCACAACTTGGCATAAGCGAGTGGCTAAGTGTTGATGAGAAGAAATTGAAAGGCATTGTTAATTCAATACCTGAGAGGGAAGATATTTTGCCTGATATTCAAGAAAACCTCGTAGTAGAGTTTTATTCAAAATAATATTTTGGGAGATTTTTATGTCTGAAAATGAAAATGAAATTTTAGAAGAGATCGTTGAAGTGGAAGAAGTCGAGAAAGAAGAAATTGTCTTAGACCTTCTCAATCCAATGGTCATTAAGTTGGAGTCTCAAAACGAACTCCATTCGAAAGTATCCATAGAGCCTTTTGAAAGAGGTTTTGGATATACATTAGGTAATGCAATCAGAAGAGTTTTACTGTCTAGCCTCCCCGGTTATGCGATCACAGAAGCGCAAATCGATGGCGTGTTGCATGAGTATACAACCATTGAGGGTGTTCAAGAAGATGTTGTAGAGATCTTATTAAATCTAAAAGGCGTCGCTGTCAATATTCATGACAGAGACTCAGCTGATTATGTGATCAGCAAGAAAGGACCCTGCACAGTCACCGCTGGAGATATTCAAGTTGACGGAGACACAGAGATTGTTAATCCTGATCATCACATTGCAACAATTAGCTCAAAGAAAGAGCTTAAGATGCAAATTAAGATTGAAAAAGGAACAGGATACCGTCCGGTTCCTACTCAAAACAAAGACTCAGATGTAACAATTGGCCTTTTAAAGCTTGATGCATCTTTTAGTCCAATAAAAACAGTTACATATTTAGTCGAAGCTGCAAGAGTCGAGAATAGAACTGACTTAGATAAGCTTATTGTTGATTTAGAAACTGATGGAACAATAGATCCAGAGAGAGCAATAAAATATGCGGGCGCCATTCTCCAGAACCAGCTCAGTATATTTACAAATTTGACAAGAGTTCAAGAGCAGAAGAAAGAGGAAGAGGAAGTTCTTATAGATCCCATCATGCTCAGGCCTGTAGATGAGTTAGAGCTGACCGTTAGGTCTGCTAATTGTCTCAAAGCAGAAAATGCGAATTACATCGGTGATCTCGTCCAAAAGACTGAGGTTGAGTTACTCCGTACTCCAAACTTGGGTAAGAAATCTCTTAATGAAATCAAAGAGGTTCTTGCAAGCCATGGGCTATCACTCGGAATGGAGTTAGAAAACTGGCCGCCAAAAGAGGCAGTTGTCGACTAACCAAAAATATCCACTGAGAGTTTGAAATGAGACATAGAAAGACAGGAAGAAGACTAGGAAGAACAAGCAGTCATAGGAAAGCCATGTATAAAAATATGGCTGCTTCCTTGATTGAGCATGAATCTATTTCTACTACCTTGCCTAAGGCAAAAGAGCTCAGAAAAACAGTCGAACCACTTATAACACTTGCTAAAGAAGATGGATTATCCAGAAGGAGACGTGCCTTTGATTTACTAAGAGATAAGAAAGCTGTGGGTAAACTTTTTACTGAAATTGGACCAAGGTTTAAGGACCGACCCGGCGGATATTTAAGAATTCTAAAAAGCGGCATTCGAAATGGCGATACTGCTCCAATGGCAGTTATTCAACTTGTAGACTATAATTTTGATAATGAGTTAAATGAACAATCAGAATAGTTTACATTTTGAACGATAAAAAAATTCTCACAGGCATAACTACAACTGGCACACCTCATTTGGGGAATTATGTAGGTGCTATAAGGCCTGCGATCGCCTCTTCAGAAGAACAAGGCCGTGATTCTTTCTTCTTTCTAGCAGATTATCATGCATTGATTAAAAGCAAAGATCGTGATGCCTTGAGACAATCATGTTTGGAAATAGCGGCAACTTGGATAGCATCTGGGCTTGATATTAATCAGACATATTTTTATAGGCAGTCAGATATTCCAGAAATATTAGAGTTAAATTGGATCCTTGCTAATTTTACTGCAAAGGGCCTAATGAATAGGGCGCATGCGTACAAAGCTGCTGTTGATGAGAATGAGCAAGCTGACCCAGACAAAGGGATTACTATGGGACTGTTTTCTTATCCTGTTTTAATGGCAGCAGATATTCTAATGTTTAAAGCCACTCACGTGCCAGTGGGTCAAGATCAAATTCAGCATATTGAGATGACAAGAGATATTGCTAAACGTTTCAATCATCATTACGGAGAGATCTTTGTAATACCAGAAGGTGTTATCGATAGAAACTCATCTGTTTTACCTGGTTTGGACGGAAGAAAGATGAGTAAGAGTTATGGAAATCTTATCCCTCTCTTCTGCGATTCTAAAACACTCCGAAAATATGTTATGAAGATCAAAACCAACTCAATTGAACCAGGGGAACCAAAATCAACAGATGACTGTCTACTGTTCGATATCTATAAGAGTTTTGCATCAGAATCACAAATCAACTCTATGAAGACGGGTTTAGAGAATGGAATGTCTTGGGGCGACGCAAAAAATGAACTTTTTGAGTTGCTTGATGATCAGCTGTCTAAGCCACGACTGAAATATGATGAATTGATTAATGACCCATCATTTCTTGTTAAGGCCCTTGATGAAGGCGCAGAGAGAGCAAGAAGCATAGCAAGCTCTAACTTGGATCAAATTAAAAGTGCGATTGGCTTAGGTAAATTAAGTTAATTGATTTTTTAGGTACTTCCCTGTAAATGACTTTTTGTTCTTCGCAACGGATTCCGGCGTGCCTGATGCAATAATCATTCCTCCGTTTTCACCCCCCTCTGGACCTAGATCAATGATCCAGTCTGCAGTTTTAATAACATCCAAATTATGCTCAATGATGATCACGGTATTGCCTTCATCCTTAAGTCTATGCAGAACAGTTAGAAGCTGGCTTACATCATGGAAATGTAGTCCTGTTGTAGGTTCATCAAGCAGATAAAGAGTGTCTTTGTTGACCCTTTTAGACAATTCTTTGGATAGTTTTATTCTCTGCGCTTCTCCCCCTGAGAGGGTCACAGCATTTTGACCGAGTTTTATGTATCCCAAGCCAACATCTAGTAGTGTTTGTAATTTATGATGGATGTTAGGTATATGCTTAAAGAAACCTGCTGCATCATCAATTGTCATATCCAATACTTCAAAAATATTCTTCCCTTTGTAAAGAATTTCAAGCGTTTCACGATTGAATCTTTTTCCTTTGCAGACATCGCAAGTTACGTAAATGTCAGCTAGGAAGTTCATTTCAACTTTTATTAATCCACCGCCTTGACATGTTTCGCACCTTCCTCCTTTCACATTGAAGCTGAAACGCCCAGGCTTATAGCCTCTTGAGCGAGATTCTTGTGTGCCTGAAAATAACTCCCTAATAGGCGTGAATAAACCAGTGTATGTTGCCGGGTTTGATCTTGGTGTCCTTCCAATTGGGCTTTGGCTGATATTGACTATTTTTTTCAATCGTTCAGCACCCTCAAGCACCTCATTATTTGTCAGATCATTAGGCTTATTCTCCAGCTGAGTCCTAAGAAGTGGTTTTAAGGTGCCATTTATGAGTGTGGATTTGCCCGAGCCAGAAACACCGGTGATGCATGTTAAAACATTCAGAGGTATTTCTACATCAATGGACTTAAGATTATTGCGCTCAGCATTCAGCACCCTAAGGCATTCTTTTTTATTAAAGTTCAATCTTTTTTTCGGTATTTTTATTTCTTTTGATCCATTAAGGTACTGAGCGGTCAATGAATTATTCTCTTTCAGTATGTCTTTTACACGACCTTGGCTTACGATGTATCCTCCCTCTTTTCCTGCGCCCGGACCAAGGTCAACCACATGATCCGATGACCTGATAACTTCTTCATCATGCTCTACAACAATTACAGTATTTCCAAGATCTCTCAATCTTGTCAGAGTATTAATAAGGCGCTGATTATCCCTTTGATGCAGTCCAATGGTTGGTTCATCGAGAATATACATAACACCAACCAATCCCGATCCAATTTGACTTGCTAATCTAATTCTCTGAGATTCTCCCCCCGATAAAGTTTCCGCACTTCTTTCTAAATTTAGGTAGTTGAGACCAACATTAGACAAGAACTCCAGTCTATCAATGATTTCTTTGATGACCCCTTTAGCGATTTCACGTTTCGTGCCTTTCAGTTTTAGATCTTTAAAGTAAAACAATAATTCTTCAATATTCATTTGAGTAAGATCAGAAATTCTTTCTTTCTTTAAGAAAATATTGCGCGCACTCTTATTCAGTCTTGTTCCCCCGCAATTACCACATGGTTTTGTACTCATAAATTTAGACAGCGCGTCTTTAACCCTTTGTGAATCTGTTTCTGTGTATCTTCTTTGAAGATTTGGAATAACTCCTTCGAATGCATGTTTTCTTCTGATTCTCTTTCCGCCCCTTCCAGGGTAAACAAAAGCTATTTTCTCATCTCCGCTTCCGTTGAGAAGCATTTCTTTTATTTCTTTATTGATATTTTTGTAGGGCACATCAATATCAAAATCATAATGCTTAGATAGGTTTCTGATTAGATGGAAATAATAAAAATTTCTTCTATCCCATCCACGAATAGCGCCTTCGGAAATACTAAGATCTTCATTTTTTATAACCAAATCTGGGCTGAAGAAGTGCTCAACCCCTAAACCATCACATTTTTCGCAAGCACCTGCTGGATTATTAAATGAAAAGGTTCTAGGCTCGAGTTCAGGTATTGAATAGCCACACTCAGGACAAGCAAATTTATTTGAAAAGAGGATGTCAATGGATAGATCATCAAGGGAGATTATTTTTGCGATTCCATTGGATAATTCCAGAGTTGTTTCTAATGATTCGCTGAGTCTATTTTTAATATCAGGTTTTATCATAAAACGATCAACCACGACTTCAATGGTGTTGTTTTTCTTTGCATCAATCTCCGGAAGGTCATCTATATCAAATACCTTCCCATTAATCCTGAGTCTGATGAATCCCCTGGATCTGATATTCTTAATTAACTCGACATGTTCTCCTTTTCGATTATTAATAAGCGGAGCTACCAGTGCCATTCGAAGCTTATTCGGTAGCTTCATGATTTGATCTACCATCTCACTGACATTTTGGATTCCTAGCTTTCGATTATGAGCTGGGCAGTATGGGTCTCCGACTCTTGCATAAAGGAGCCTTAGATAATCATAGATTTCAGTTACAGTTCCGACTGTTGATCTAGGGTTATGCGAAGTTGTTTTTTGTTCAATTGAAATTGCTGGTGACAAGCCCTCAATAAGATCGACCTCTGGCTTTTCCATCATTGATAAGAATTGTCTAGCGTATGCAGATAAGGATTCAACATATCTTCGCTGCCCCTCTGCATAAATCGTATCAAAAGCCAATGATGATTTACCAGATCCAGAAAGGCCAGTGATCACAATGAGATTATCTCTAGGGAGACTGACATTCAGATTCTTTAGGTTGTGCGTTCTTGCACCTTTTATTTCGATATTTTTCATGTAAAAACCAACCCACCATTGTAAATCTTTTTTTCTAATGGGGCGAAATTAACTGCTTTTTGGTACAATCTTTCCTGAAATATAGAAAATAGTTTTTAAGGAAATAGATATGGCTAGAGGTGTTAATAAAGTAATCATAGTTGGAAATCTTGGTGCTGATCCAGATACCAGATATATGCCTAGCGGAAATGCAGTCACTAACGTGAGCGTAGCAACATCTGAATCATGGAATGATAGAGACACAGGCGAAAGACAGGAAAAGACAGAATGGCACAGAGTTGTCTTTTTTGGAAAATTAGCAGAAATTGCCGAGCAGTATCTCAAAAAAGGATCCCAAGTTTATGTAGAAGGAAAACTTCAGACAAGAAAATGGGAAGATAAAGAGGGCAACGAGAGATGGACCACCGAGATCGTTGCAAATCAGATGGAGATGCTTGGCGATAGAATGAGTTCTGGCTCCAGTCAGCCAAATAATATGGACCAATCAACATCAAAATCAAATTTCAGTGATGACGAATTTGATGACGATATACCGTTTTAATTCATTGCACAAACCTCTGTGACAAAAAAAGTTTTCATTAAGTCATTTGGCTGCCAGATGAATGAGTACGATTCATCAAAAATGGTAGACATGATGTGTAGTGAACGTAATATGCAACAAACAAAAGACCCTGCAGAAGCAGACTTAATTTTGCTAAACACTTGTTCGATCAGAGAAAAGCCACAAGAAAAAGTTTTTTCTCAGCTTGGACGCTGGAAACCTCTAAAGACCAATAATCCTGAACTTATTATTGGGGTGGGGGGCTGTGTCGCGAGCCAAGAGGGAAAGAATATCATTAAAAGGGCACCATATGTCGACATGGTATTCGGACCCCAAACTTTGCATCGATTGCCAAAGATGTATGATGATGCAGTCAAAACTAAGCTGCCTTCAATCGATACCTCATTTCCCAAAATTGAGAAATTCTCAAAGTTGCCAAATGCCTTAAGCGTTAACCCTTCTGCCTTTGTATCCATAATGGAGGGATGCAGCAAGTTTTGCAGTTTCTGCGTTGTCCCATATACAAGAGGTTTGGAAGTAAGCCGTCCTCCAGAACAGATCCTAAATGAAATTAAGAACTTATCTGAAAGAGGCGTGAGAGAAATAAACTTACTCGGTCAAAATGTGAATGCATATAGGGCAAAAGATATTCATGGCGCTAAGCTGCGTTTAGCAGACTTGCTCCAACTTGTTGCAGATATTAATGGAGTTGACCGAATCAGATTTACCACTTCACACCCGCTACAATTCACCGATGATTTGATCAGTTCTTTCGAAAATAAGAAGCTCGCAAACTATCTTCACCTCCCGGTTCAGAGTGGTTCGGACAGAATTCTGAAATTGATGGAACGCAAACATAAAGTCGAACTATATATAGATAGAATCGAGAAACTCAGAGCAATTCGTTCAGATATCAGCATTTCTTCTGATTTTATTGTTGGGTTTCCAGGTGAAACAAATGAGGATTTTGAGGAAACAATGAATCTGATCAATATTATTGGGTTTGATCAGTCCTTCAGCTTTATTTTTAGCTCAAGACCAAATACACCTGCAGCCGACATGTTTGATGATGTTCCTTATGAGGAGAAACTCAGTCGCTTAAACAGATTACAGGCCTTAATCAATGTGAATGCCAATAAGATCAGCCAATCAATGATTGGAACTGAGCAAAATGTTTTGGTTGAGAAGCAGTCAAAAAAAGATATTGGCCAGATCTCAGGTCGTACAGAGAATAATCGTTGGGTTAATTTTGATGGACCTGAGGATCTAATTGGCAGTTTTGTCAATTTAACAATCACAGAAGCACTACCTAATTCACTCAGGGCCAGGCTGATCAATTGAAAACATCAACATTAGAATTTGAAATCAATCCCATCGATAACTCTATACTGGCAAATTTATTGGGCACATTTGACAGCAATATTCGATCGATTGAGAATGAGTTAAATATACAGATCAAAAACCGAGGCAATTTATTTTTACTTGAAGGCCAGGAAAGGAAGCTACCATTGGGAGAAAGAATCCTTCTGGAGTTACATTCCATTGCAAGCAAAGAAAGCATAGATAAAGAAAAAGTTCATTTTGTAATTAAAAAGATTATGAGTCATCAAGAAAATTCATTTTCATCCAACGATCAACCGACAAATATCAAAACACCTCTCAGGGAAATACAAACTCGAAATCTGAATCAGTTTGAGTATATTCAATCCATCAGAAATCATGATATAACATTTGGCATTGGCCCAGCTGGCACAGGCAAAACTTATCTGGCAGTTGCAGCAGCCATTGAATCCCTTCAAAGGCAGGATGTACAGAGAATCATTTTGGTAAGACCTGCGGTTGAAGCTGGAGAGAATCTCGGATTTCTTCCAGGTGATCTATCTCAGAAAGTTGATCCATATTTAAGGCCAATGTATGACGCTCTTTATGAAATGTTGGGATATGAACAAGTCTCAAGCTTAATTGAGAGAAGGACAATTGAGCTAGCACCATTGGCGTTTATGAGAGGCCGATCTTTGAATGAAAGCTTTATTATTTTAGATGAAGCACAAAATACAACAATAGAGCAAATGAAAATGTTCTTAACCAGAATGGGTTTTGGCTCTAAATCTGTGGTCAATGGAGACATTACTCAAATAGATCTGCCTATTGAAAAGAAATCCGGCCTTGAGCATGCGTTAAATGTTGTAACAAATATTGAAAAAATTGCTTCTGTGCATTTTTCACACAAAGATATTGTCAGACATCGAATCGTGCAAGAGATTGTAGAAGCTTATCAGAAGCACAAAGATAGAAAATGACGATTTCTGCGTCGAATATCGAGATACAGTCAGTTCATAGGATTCCAAAAAGCGTATCAGAGGATTTTATTAAGGATGCGATATTGATTGCTTATAATGAGTCAAGAAGGGTTTATGATTTTGATGTTTCTGTCAATGTAAGGATTGTAGGAATAGATGAAGGGACAGAGATAAATAAAGAGTTTAAGCAGAAGGATGCACCGACCAATGTTCTTGCTTTCGTAGGTGATCCAGATAAAGAAAATGATTTGGGAATCGATGCACCGTCACTAGGGGATATCGTTGTTTGTTATCCTGTGGTAGAAAAAGAGTCAGATGAATTAAAAAAAAGAGTTGAATATCATTTTGTGAATATGATCATACACGGCTTTCTTCATTTAATGGGATACGACCATCAGGATGATCAGCAGGAGCATGAGATGAATGAGTTAACCAACAAAGTACTAAGGTCGATGATGTCATGAATTTAATTGAAAGTTTCAAAGGTTTTTTTGTAAAAAATAAGAATGATTCAGATGGTTTTTATTCGCTCATTCGTTCAGAGAAATGGGGCGACTTATTGGGTAAAGACCAGATTAAGATGATTGAAGGTGTCATTGAAGTTTCAAATCTCCAAGTCAGGGACGTAATGATACCGCGATCGAGCATGATCCTTCTGGAAGAAGAGATGGGCATTGATCAAATGCTTCAAATAATTATCGACTCAGGACATTCGAGGTTCCCTGTGATTGGGGACAATAAGGACGAGGTGACCGGGATCCTGCTCGCAAAAGATCTTTTGCGTTTTTCCCAAACAAAAGAAGCTGATTTCCAGCTAAAGAAATATCTAAGGACTGCAACATTCATCCCCGAAAGCAAGCAATTACAAATTCTTTTGAAGGAATTCAGAAAAAGCAGAAACCACATGGCAATCGTTGTTGATGAATATGGAAGAACAGCAGGGTTGCTTACGATTGAAGATGTATTAGAGCAAATCGTAGGGGACATTGAGGATGAGTATGATCCTCAAGATTTACCAATGATTAAGGAGATTGGACACAAGAAATATATTGTTGAAGCCCTGATAAGAGTCGAAGATTTTAATGAGTATTTCGAGACCGAATTTCTAGATGAAGACTATGACACACTTGGCGGTATGTTGATTAAAATGCAAGGTAAGCTTCCTGGAGTTGAGGAAATCATTAATGTTGACAATTGTTCTTTCAGAATCCTTGAAGCTGATGACAGAAGATTATCAAGCATCGAGGTTATTCTAGATTGATTCATCGATTATCAGATTCTAAGTTATGTTTTAGTTCTCTTATCTTATCACTGGCTTACTTGCTTGGTTTTGAACCATTTGGATACAGATTTATAGGATTACTCAGCGTCTCTATTTTATTTTACTTCGCATTAAAACTTGAAGAGAGGAAGGCCGCATTATTATTTTTTCTTTTTGGATTCTTCCTTTATTGCTTTGGATTGTATTGGCTATATATCAGTATCCATACCGTGAGTGGAGCACCTAAAGTTTTGGCCCTCGTTCTCATAGGGCTTTTGTCTGTTTATCTTTCTTTTTTTCATTCAGTGTTTGGTTTTTTTTTCGTAAAGCTTCATAGGAAGATCTCTAATGAATGGATCTCACTTCTCTTTATTGCGCCTTCCCTTTGGGTATTATTGGAAATCACGAGAGGATATTTATTAACGGGCTTTCCTTGGTTTAGCTTGGGCTATATGGAGAGTGCGAGACTTATCTCCAGTTGGGCACCAATTGGTGGTGTATATTTGGTGTCACTGATTATGGCCATGATGGCATCTGCAATCCTATTGATTTTTCTAAAAAAGAGGGTGATAGGCAGCTCAATCATCATTATTGCCATCGTTTCTAGTTATTTTCTCAGCATGCATGATTGGACTATCAGATCCATTGAATCTCCATTTAGAGTAGCGCTTGTTCAAGGAAATATTCAACAGGATAGGAAGTGGTTAAAAAGTGAATTTGAAAATACACTCACTCACTATGCTTCCAGTTTGGAGGATTTAGAAGGCATTGATTTGGTGATATGGCCTGAGGTAGCGATTCCATCTCTAAAGAGGAATGTCGAAAGTTACTTGCAGTATCTTGAAACACAAATGATAGAGAAAGACATAAGGATGTTGATCTTGGGTATTAACACACAGGATGACAGTGGACGAGTCTATAATTCCATGATCAGCTTAGGTGCAGAGAAGAATATCTATCAAAAGAGACATTTAGTGCCTTTTGGAGAGTATTTTCCTGTGACAGAAAGGATTCGCTCTTGGATGCGATCTATGAATCTGCCAAGCAGAGATATCTCTCAGGGTGACAATAAACAAGAGCACTTTCATTTGGGCGATCTCAGTATGGCTCCATCGATATGTTATGAGGATATTTTTGGTTCTGACTTACTGGATTTTTTCCCTCAATCGGATGTACTAATAAATATTACGAACAATGCTTGGTTTGGTCAGTCAATTGCTTCTGCACAGCATTTGCAAATGTCTAGAATGAGAGCAATCGAGAGCGGCAGGTACCTCCTGCGATCGACCAATACAGGAATCAGTGCGATCATTGACCCAAAGGGAAAGATGCAGGTAACCTCTAGGCCCTATGAATACTCAGTTATCACGGGCAATTTTTTTCCAATGGAGGGCCGAACCTTGTATATGTTATGGGGAGACGCTTTTTCATTGCTTCTTAGTATTTTCCTTATGACAATGGGGGCAATAATAGGTATGCTTCGTTTTAAAAATTAATAATGATCGATTCAAAATATAATCCTAAAGAAATCGAAGATTCAGCCCAGAGCTATTGGGAGGATCAGAGAGTTTTTGAATCAAAAGAAGACCAGAAAAAAGAGAAATATTACTGTCTTTGCATGTTTCCTTACCCAAGTGGACGATTACACATGGGTCACGTTAGAAACTATACAATTGGTGATGTCGTTTCAAGATATCAAAGGATGCAAGGTAAAAATGTCTTACAACCTATGGGATGGGATGCTTTTGGTTTGCCTGCCGAAGGTGCAGCAATAAAAAATAACATGGCACCATCAAACTGGACCAAGCAAAACATCGATTACATGAAGCATCAGTTAAAGATGCTTGGCTTTGGATATGATTGGAGTCGCGAGCTTGCTACTTGTGATCCCGATTATTACAAATGGGAGCAATGGATGTTTACTCGTTTGTTTGAGAAGGGCATTGCATATCGAAGTAGCGCTTTAGTCAATTGGGATCCTGTAGAAAACACGGTGCTTGCAAATGAGCAAGTGATTGACGGAAAAGGTTGGCGATCGGGAGCGACCATAGAGCGTCGAAATATGCCTCAATGGTTTCTTAGGATAACGGATTACTGCGAGGAGTTGCTTGAAGGGTTGGATGATCTTGACTGGCCAGAACAAGTCAAAGTAATGCAAAGGAATTGGATTGGTAGATCAGAAGGCCATGAAATAGATTTCGAAGTTCCACGCTTAGGGACAAGCATTCGAGTCTACACCACAAGAACAGACACCCTTTTTGGCGCAACCTATCTTGCGTTAGCGCCAGAGCATCCCATAGTTCAACAAAGAGCCAGCAACGATGAGAGTGTCCAACAATTTTTAGAAGATACAAAATCACAAGCAGTATCTGAGGAAGCATTTGAGAAAATGGAAAAAAAAGGCATTTCTCTTGGCCTTAATGCAGTAAACCCCATTAATGGTAAAGAGGTTCCGGTGTGGACGGCTAACTTTGTGCTCATGACTTATGGAACCGGCTCAATTATGTCTGTGCCTGCCCATGATCAGAGGGATCATGATTTTGCCAAAAAATATGATTTGCCCATACAGCCGGTGATTAGACCTGTTGAGAAAGATTTAGATCATGATTTCAGCAAAGAAGCTTACACTGAAGAAGGAATTCTTTTTAACTCTGGCGATTACAATGGAGTTGACTCGGGAGCTGCAAAAGATCAGATCGGAGAAACGCTTTCTGATAAGAGTGCGGCACAGAAAGTCATTAATTATCGTTTAAGAGATTGGTTGGTTTCTAGGCAACGATATTGGGGGGCTCCGATTCCAGTACTTTCAGATGAGCATGGAGGTCTTGTGCCAGAATCTGATGAAAACCTTCCTGTTGCTTTACCAGAGGAAGTTGAATTTGATGGAGTTCGTTCCCCACTGAAGGCAATGAGTGATTTTTATGAGGTGAATGATAGAGATATACCATTGGTTCGAGAAACAGATACTTTCGATACATTTATGGAGTCTTCTTGGTATTACGCTCGATTTTGCTCGAGTGATTCCGATGAAGCCATGTTGGATGAAAGAGCCAAATATTGGCTTCCAGTTGATCTATACATCGGAGGAATCGAGCATGCAATCTTACATCTTCTCTACGCAAGGTTTTATCATAGACTGCTTCGAGATGAGGGACTGGTTGAAGGAAATGAGCCTTTTAAAAGGCTTTTAACTCAAGGCATGGTTCTTAACGATGGTGCTAAGATGTCAAAATCACTTGGCAATACAGTCGATCCAGAGGAAATGATTCAGAATTATGGTGCAGATACAGTTCGCTTATTCATGATGTTTACGTCTCCGCCAGAACAGTCACTAGAGTGGTCAGATAAAGCCATTAATGGTTCATATAGATTTTTAAAGAAGTTATGGAAGCTGATAAAGACTCATCAAGAATCAATAAAAGATATTCCTTCTATTTCTTTAGATGATGAGTTTAATGAAAGCCAAAATAAGTTAAGAAGAAAAACACATCAAACAATTTCTAAGGTCACAGATGACATTGGAAGAAGATATACCTTCAATACCGCCATTGCAGCCGTCATGGAGCTAGTCAATGAGGTTTCTGCTTTCAATCTTAATGATGAATTAGATCGCCAGGTGATTAAGGAAGCAATAGAAAGCATACTTCTATTGCTCTCTCCAATTGTTCCGCATATTTGTCACCAGCTTTGGTTAGACATAAATCAAGCTGAGCCAATCATTGATGCAGAATGGCCAATATTTGATCCCAGTCTTTTGAAAAGTCAGACATCATTGGTTGTCATACAGGTGAATGGTAAATTGAGATCCAAGCTTGAAGTTGATGTTTCAATCAGTGAGGATGATTTGAAATCAATGGCATTGTCTGATGACAAGGTTATGCGTTTTATTGAGGGAAAGGAAATAAAGAAAATCATCGTCATACCTGAAAAGTTGGTTAACATCGTAGTTTAGTGGGAAATTTAAAAAAATCGTTGATCATTCCATTGTGCTTAATAGCATTTTCATGCGGCTATCAATTACAGGACACATCGTCTTTAGCCAGTAAAACAGGCAGTATCTTCATTGAGACAAATGATCGTTACTCACCTTTTTATAAAGTTTTAAAAAGCACATTAAAATCAAACGGCATTCCTTTGTCTGAAAGCAGATCGGCAGCAAATACAATCATTGTGATTAATAATGATGATTTTAGGGAAAGAGTAATCACTGTCTCATCTTCAAATTATCCAAAAGAATATGAAATAAATTTAGAAGTGACATGGTCTATGATTCATCAAAATGAGAGCATTATTGAGAATGCCAAATACAAAGAAGCGGGAGACTATAGCTTTGATAGGAGTCAAATACTAGGAAAGGTCAAAGAATCGAACTTTATTAAAGAGTCGCTCGCTGAGCAAGTCGTAGAGAAGATTCTATTAAGAATGAACGAGGTATCATGATGGCAGCGCTTCATTTTATTTATTCAACCATGAACGCCGGTAAGTCAACCGCACTATTGCAAGCAAGTCATGGTTATCGCGAAAGAGGTCTTGAAACAATGGTTTTCACCTCTTCAAAAGACAATCGATATGGAGAATCAGAAGTGGTTTCAAGAGTTGGATTAAGAACACCGGCTCATACCTATGCTGAATCAGATAATATCTTTGAGATAGTTCACGAAGGAAATGAGAAGAATGCATTGAGTTGTGTCCTTATCGATGAGGCACAATTTCTTACCAAAGATCAAGTTGAGCAATTGGGGAGAATTGTCGATGAGTTGAAGATTACAGTCATGGCCTTTGGGATCAGAACTGATTTTCAGGGTGAGTTATTTGAAGGAAGCAAATATTTACTGGCTTGGGCTGATCGATTGAAAGAGCTTCGTGCCGTCTGTCATTGTGGAATGAAAGCTACCATGATTGTTCGTGTTAGCGAGGAGGGTTCAATAATAAGATCAGGTGATCAGGTTGAGATTGGAGGCAATGAAAGATATCTCTCTCTTTGTCGTAAGCATTTTTACAGCGGAATTATTGGCTCTTAGTTAGGAGATAATTCCTACAACCAATCCTGTAAAGCAAGAGGCCAAAGTAGCTCCAATGAGAGCTTTTCCACTTACAGAAATGAGATCAGATTTTCTTCTTGGAATCATCGTTCCAATTCCACTTAATAAAATTCCAACACTAGACAAGTTAGCAAAGCCACAAAGTGCATAGAGCATGATTACTCTGCTCTTTTCTGAAAGCACTGATGGGTCAATTGATGAGAGATTAATGTATGCTACAAATTCATTTAAAATAAATTTCACGCCTAATAATGATCCAGCAAGCTGTATCTCGGAAGTTTGAATTCCCATACACCATGCTACTGGAGCAAATATCCAACCCGCTATCCTTTCAAGAGTAATGGGCTCATCAGAGACCATGGGTAAAACAGCTTCTAATCCCATGTTTATAAGAGTAACTATCGTAATTAAAACCAATAGAAGCGCTGCGATATTAAGAGTAATCTGAAGGCCGTCTTGAGTCCCACTGGTCAATGCATCCATTGTTCCTCTATAAAGTTTTGATTCTTCTATCTCCTTTTTTTTCTCAGTTTTTATATCACTCGGCATCATTAGGTTTGCATACATTATTGCTGCAGGAACAGATATGATGGATGCAGTTAGAAAGTGGGTTATGAGATTGATTGTGTATAACTCTGAAAGCATGGTTACGAATACAACCATAACCCCTCCTGAGATGGTTGACATACCAACTGTCATTAAAACTAAGAGTTCATGTTTAGTCATTTTTCCAAGATATGGCCTAATCAATAAGGGCGCTTCGACTTGGCCAAAAATAATGTTCGCGGTTGAACTTAACCCAATTGGACCTCCAACATTCAATGGCTTTTTAAAGAGGGTAGAAATTGCTCTAATGATTATAGGTAAGATTTTCCAATGCCAAAAAATCGCAGATAAAGCAGAGACAACAATGATTAGCATTAAACCAGAAAAGATGAAAATATTGGCTACACCAGGATCTATGACCTCGAATGGTTTTGGTGCACCTTCAGCCAAGTAACCAAAAACAAACCCTGTCCCTTTATCGGTTGCTTCCTTTAAAGCCAAGACACCATTTGATAGAGAGTTAAATGCATTGGTTATGGGCGGAACCTTTAGGAGAAGGAAAGATAATGCGAACTGCAGGATGATCGCATTCAATAAATATAATAAATTTATTTTTCTAAAATTATTGGTAAACATAACACCAAGAAGAATCAGGATGACGCCGCCAACAATAATCTGAATGATTTCCATCAAATTAGTTTACAGCAATTTGATTTCATATAAACGTTGTTGTAAGAAATCATCAGCCATGATTCCTTCTGGATATTTATTTGGATGATCATCATCCACACAGGACCCAAGCGTTTGAATAAACCAGTCAGGATTGGGATGAAGAAAGAAAGGAATTGAAAACCTCGAACTATTTTTTGAAACATCACTCGGTGTATTGACTCTGTGAATCACTGAGGGGAGACGGTGGTTTGTAAAACGCTCTAACATATCGCCGACATTACACACAACTGTGCTTTGCGGTGTTTCAACAGGATGCCATTCTTCGTCTATGCATATTTCAAGCCCAGGTTTATTGCCCCCAATCAGAAGCGTAATTAGGTTAATGTCCCCATGAGCACCCGATCGTTCACCCGACTCTATCTCATAAGGCGGATAGTGAATTGCTCGAAGAACACTGTTGCCATCATTGATATAAGAATTAAAGTATTGCTTATCCAAATCAAGATAAATCGCGATCGCTTTCATCAACTCTTTTCCAAATTCATCAAAAGCTTTGTAGAGCTCATTCACCGTCCTTTTAAAGTCTTCGATTTCTGAGACATGCACATTGTTAAACATATATTGTCTATAGGGATGGTCTTCGTTTAAATTTCTCCCAACTTGCCAGAACTCTTTAAGGTCGGCATGTTTGCCACCTTTGGGTGTCTCTATTTTATAGGGAGTATAGCCTCTGGCGCCTCCTAGATCTTTTTTGAAATATTGCATCTTGAATTCCTCAGACCTTTCAAAGAATTCAGAAAAGATTTCAAGGGATTTATTCACTAGTGACTCAGGAATTGGGTGGTCATTAATGCCACAAAACCCGGTCTTTTTATGATTTTCACCAAGCTTTCTTGCAAACTCTTGAGGATCTTCAAGCCAAGCTTTAAAACTGATTGTTTCAACAATGCTCATAATCAGAGTTTAGTGGGATTGGGCGCATCTCCATACACACTTTCAGGATCAAAAACTTTCTCACTTTCGGTGAACTCGAGTTGAGTTTTTTGATCTTTAGAAATAATTTTTCGATAAAAGCAGCTTCGATAACCCACATGGCAGCTTGCCCCGCCCATGACTTTAACTTTAGCCCATATAGTATCTTGATCGTCATCAATCATGAGCTCATCGACATGCTGAAAAAAACCGCTGGTTGCACCCTTATGCCAGAGGACATTTCTGCTTCTGCTGAAGTAGTGCATTTGGCCAGTATCGATTGTTTCCTTAAGGGCCTCATGATTCATGTAACCATGCATCAAAAGCTCTCCCGATTCGACATCTGAGGTCACAACCGGTATTAAACCATCTGCATCGAATTTGGGGGCTAGCCCAATTCCTTCTTCGACTTCCTCAATACTGACTCTTTCTTGAAACATCTTTTCTTTAATCCGTTAACTAATGACCACAGAATCTTATTAAAACATTAGGTATTATAACTTTCATAAATGCAATAAAAACCAAAAATGAAGATCAATCTCTATAATTCAAACACCAAGAGCAAGGAATTATTTGTTCCCATCGACTCTAAGAAGGTCGCAATGTATGTATGTGGGCCCACCGTATATAGCTTTCCTCACATTGGAAATGCAAGAGGCCCTGTCATATTTGATGTTTTAGCAAGACTCTTGAGAAGAGAATATAAGCTCACATACGTGAGAAACATAACGGATCTAGAAGACAAGATCTATCAAGCAGCTGATGAGGAAGGTGTTGATATATCAGAAATCACAGAGCGATATACAAAAATTTATCAAGACGATATGAATGCACTAGGAGTCAAAAAACCAGATATAGAGCCATTGGCCACAGAGCATATTGGTGAAATGATTGAAATGATTCAGGGTTTAATTGACAAAGGTCATGCATATCAGAATCAAGACCATGTGTTTTTCAATATAGATACATTTTCTGATTATGGGTTTCTTTCAAATCGAACAGAAGAAGAGCAGATTTCAGGGGCTCGAATAAAATCCTCTGAAATAAAGAAAAATCAAAGAGACTTTGTTTTATGGAAACCATCTACTGGAGACATTCCTGGTTGGGAAAGTCCTTGGGGTTATGGAAGGCCGGGTTGGCACCTTGAATGTTCTGCAATGGCAAAGAAATATCTTGGAAAAACTTTAGATATCCATGGGGGCGGAAGTGATCTATTGTTTCCTCATCATGAAAATGAATGCGCTCAGAGCATGTGTTCCCATTCTGGAAAACCACTGGCCAATTATTGGGTTCATAATGGGATGATCGATTTTGATAATGTAAAAATGTCTAAATCCGAGGGAAACTTGTTGCTTATTCGAGATCTTTTGCAAGAAATCAGGCCAGAAGTTATTCGTATGGCATTTCTGACCACACACTACCGTAAGCCAATCAATTGGAACGATGCGCTGATTATTGATTCAGAGAAAAAGCTTGATCGTTTGTATGGATCGATCAGAAAGTTAGGGCATATATCACCAGGCGAGCCTTCTGGGGGCGTTATCAATGCGCTTGCAGATGATATCAATACGCCTAAGGCACTGAGTGAACTCTTTGCCATCGTAAAGAAAATCAATAATGCAAAATCGGATGAAGAATCTAAGCAGCTGGCATCAATCCTCATTGGGTCTGCCAATTTATTGGGCTTAATGAATGAGAGTGCTGAAACTTGGTTTGATGATTTAAACATTGATGTTGATGAAGCATTGATCGAACGACTGCTTAATGAAAGAGAAGAAGCGAGATCAAATAAAGATTTTGGAAGGGCAGACCAGATTAGGCAGGAAATAGAGTCACTTGGTGTATCCATAGAAGATGGTCCTAATGGCCCGGTTTTGATGAAAAATTAATCAATGGAATCATTAGGAGAAATTCAACGTTCGATCTCTGAAGAGTTTGAAATTTTTGATACTTGGATGGAAAAATATGAGTACATCATCGATTTGGGTAGGCAGTTAGAGACTTTTCCAGAAGAGCAAATGATTGACGAAAATAGAATACATGGGTGTCAATCAAGCGTCTGGTTTGTAACCTCTAAGGAGGATGGTTTATTCAAGTGCAAGGCGAGCAGTGACTCTGCAATTGTTTCAGGCCTCATTGCACTATTATTGAGGATATATGACAACCAAAAACCATCTGAGATTGTGAAGGAAGAGCCAAAATTTATTTCTATGATTGGTTTAAATGAGCATCTAAGCCCAACGAGAAATAATGGTTTGAATTTAATGATAGCTAGGATCAAAAAAGATGCTGGCTCAATGGCTTAGAAATTCTCATGAGACGGATCATTATTCTTTACCAAAAGTTTATTTCCCCCTATATCCCAGCTTCTTGTAGGTATTTTCCAACCTGCTCACAATACGCAATAGATGCCATTGATCAACATGGATCAATCAAAGGATTTATTCTCATGACAATGAGAGTTATTAGATGCAATCCATTCTTTGAAGGAGGACACGACCCAGTGCCAGAAAAATTTCAAATCTTAGGGAATTATAGAGATAATTAAGTATGGATGATCGATTGCTTAAAATTCTTAGATGCCCTTCAAGCGGAAATGAGCTCATACCGATTGATGCCGATTCAATAAAGGATGTTGATTTGAACAAAGACTTAAGCTCTAAAGCAAAGACCTATTTTAATGAAGGCCAAAGCAAGGCCATTTTATTGAATATTGATTCTAAAATTGCGTACCCAATCATTGATAATATCCCGATGATTGATATTGCCCATATGATTGATATGAATGACTAGCCAATTTGAAGAAAAAGAAGTCCAACCGATGTATTTCATTCATGGAGCTGAAGATCTACTCATTCTAGAGTCTCAAGATGATATTCGAAAATCTGCATATGCAGAGGGCTTTACAGAGCGCTCCCGATTCTACTTTGATGCCAGATCAAATTGGGACGGCGTCTTTGCAGAGTTAAAGAGTCCATCACTTTTTTCTGAAAAAAAGATTATTGAGATCAATCTGCCTTTAGGCAGACCTGGAAAGACTGGCTCTGCTGCTTTAATAGAATTAATGGAAATTCTTACAGAGGATCATCTGCTTATTCTGATCTGTGGGAAATTAGAAAAAGATGTAATGAGGACAAAATGGTTTAAGGTTTATTCAAGCAAAGCCAAAGTCATTGAATGTAAGAAAGTTTATCCTTCACAGATGCCAGGATGGATATCAAAGAGACTGAGGGATAAAGCGCTATCTATTGATAAGGATGCTTTGGAGATGTTTGTTGCGCTGACCGAAGGAAATCTTTTTGCTGCAATGCAATCTATTGATCGATTGATGTTAATGGAGATTGATCAAAAAGTTACTCTTGATGATGTGAATGATTGTGTTGCGGATGGCGCTCATTTCGACTTATTTCAATTAACTGATGCTGCCATTTCTAGCAATAGCGCAAGAGCATTCAATATATTTAGACGTCTTCAGAAAGAGGGAATGCAGCCTTTCGAAGTCATGAGAGTGATCAATTGGGAGATAAGAAATTTATTTAATATTAGTCTGGATGTCTCATCTGGTAATTCTGTTAAGCAGAGCATGGATCGTGCAAAGATCTGGCAGAGTAAGCAACAACTCATTGGCAATTTTCTCAATCGTGTGAGTCATCAATATATGGAATCAATTTTAGGTCAAGCATGTTCCGTTGATAAAGTGATCAAAGGAGCAGCAGCTGGCAACCCTTGGCATGAAATTGGAAGGCTTTTATATATGATTGCAGACCCACAAAGTAAAACCGCATGACAGAAAACCGCATCTTAGATTTAGCAATGGCAGTAATGGAAGACATGAAGGCCATTGATGTAGATGCAATCGATGTAAGGGAATTGACTTCGATCTGTGATTACATGATATTTTGTACAGGCACCTCTAACCGCCATGCTCGCTCTATTGTTGATCGGGTGGGTGAGAAGATGAAGGAAATCAGTATGCCAGTCTTAGGAATTGAAGGCTATGATTCAGGACAATGGGTTTTGATAGATCTTGGAGATGCCATTCTTCATGTCATGCTCAGTGATGTTAGAAAATTTTATAAATTGGAAGATTTATGGAGTATCGGAGCAGACTTTTCAATCAATGAAAATTAAGATCATCAGTGTTACCAGTAAAAAAAATCAATTCAATAGCGAAATTGATCGATACATAAAAATGCTGCCATCTTTTATGAAAGTTGAGCAACTAGAGCTACCAATTTCCAAGAGATCAAAACAAAAAGCGATCCTCCAAAATATCGAAGAAGAGTCTGAAAGAATTCTCAGACACATCGGTCCATCGGATTATCTGATTATTATGGATGAGCACGGAAAGCAGATAGATACAATCGAATTCTCAGAGTGGCTCAAGCGATGGATGGACGAAAGCGCTCAACCAGTTTTGGTTATCGGTGGTCCGGATGGTTTGGGTCAATCCATCAAAGAAAGAGCCAATGCATCTCTTTCTTTGTCAAGCCTAACATATGCTCACAGCATGGTTCCTTTGATCTTGGCAGAGCAACTCTATAGGGCTTGGTCTATTCTTGATAATCAACCTTATCATCGCCAATGAAATTCATGTTCCTTTCATAATTGCTGAGTATAATTTCTCTACATAACTTATTAACCAACCTACGATGATAAAATCCATAATTTCAATTACATTCAAAATTATATTTTCAGCTCTGTTTGTATCGATCGTTGCAATTGGAATAACAATGCTTTTTTTATCCTTTTTCAAGCCTCAGATTGAAAATGAATTGAATCAATTGGTTCTTGAGAACAGGTCAGAGATAGATGAAATCATTGAAAAACGATTATCCCTCGAATTTGAATATAAAGACTTAATTGCCACTTATGAAAGACATTCAATTAATGATTTTAAGATACAGTTTTCCTTTAGAGATGTTCAAATGGCACAGATTGACGACCCATTGCCTGTTGATATCGATGAATTAAATGTTGCGATTGATCTTATTCAATCGCTTCTTAACCAAATGCCAGTAATCACTGCGATCATCATTAATGGCAGCGACATTCAGTTCAGTCATAATAATCAGAATGGTTACATGATTAATAATATTCCAATCTCGCAATTTAAATTACCAAAAAGGAAGGGGCTTAAGAGGCCGTCACTGGAGTTAAAGTCCATTTCTGCAACAGCAATAGACATCGTGCATCTACAGAAAACTGTTGGCCTTAGCGACGTGATTGAGAGCGATGATGCTGCATTTAATTTGAATCTTAAATGGGATGAAGCCCCAAGGAAGCAGGAGGTATTGTTTGCCAATGGAAATATCGACCTTTTGATCATGGATGGGGTTATTAATACCAAGGAATCTGTCCCTGGAAAGGCATTGTCGATTTTTAGCTTCTCTCAGCTACCCAAGCGTTTTTTGCTTAATTTCGAAGATGTTTTGGACGATGGGTTGGTTTTTGACTATATCCAGGGTGGGATTTTACTTCAAGATCGTATAGCGTTTACTTGCAATCTCACTCTGAATACAAAAACGGTAGACGTGTTAATCATCGGCGCATCAGATCTTGAGCAGAGGACCTATGATCAGACGATGATTGTTGATCCCGATGTATCTGATATTTTGACAGGCGGAGCTGCTGTTTTAGCCGGACCTGCCGCCGCTGCATCGATGTTTCTATTGTCCAAAATTTTGAGTAGGCCAGAGGAGGATACATTGAGCTATTTTGATCTTTCAGGCGAATGGAAAAAACCAGAGATTGAGCCCATTCAAGTCGATGAAATTGATCGTTCACTGATAGAGAATTGTGATCAATTTCTTCCAAATGTATCCGATTAATTGATTATATTAATGAGATGAAAGTCGCAGCCATTCAAATGAATTCTTCTGGTCAGGTAGATCTGAATCTTTCTAAAACTGAGGCATTATTAATCCAAGCCAAGGATGCAGGCGCTGACATTTGTTTTTTACCTGAAAATTTTGCATTCATGGGACATCCAAAAGAACTATTGAATTCTGTAATGGAGGATGAGGAGACCGGACCCATTCAAGCTAAAATATCAAATATAGCCAAGGAGCATCAAATATGGATCATTGCTGGATCCATTCCAATCAAAGATTCAGAAACAGGCAAGTCACTGTCACGATCAGTTACGTTTAATGATGAGGGTCAAATTAAAGGGTTTTATGACAAAGTTCATCTCTTTGATGTTGAAGTGAATGGAAGAAAATATCATGAGTCTGAGGCATACAATGCAGGCACTGAGGTCAAAACTGTTTCCACTCCTTGGTTCAAGATAGGTTTATCAATTTGTTACGATCTCAGGTTCCCAGAGCTCTACAGATCCCAAGAATTTAAAGATATCGAGGTTATCAGCGTTCCATCGGCATTCACTAAAGAAACGGGCGAAGCACATTGGATGACTCTCTTGCAATCAAGAGCAATTGAGAATCTTGCATATGTTGTTGCACCCAATCAATGCGGTGAACATGTTGGTTCTAGAAAAACTTTTGGACACTCTGTCATTCTTGATCCATGGGGTGAGATTATGGATCTTAAAAAAGATGGAGAAGGATTTGCACTTGCAGAGATTGATATTGAAGGTCTAAAATCAATTCGCAGTAAATTTCCTGCATTGGAGCATCGAAAATTATAATAATGAATAATAACTCACCTAATATGCAGAACCTTGATGAAATCGTAAGATCTACGTTACTCGATCCTTATGGAATCGATGATTCAGGTCTGCAAAGAATGCTCGGACAAGTGGTCTCTAACGGTATTGAGATGGGCGATATATATTTTCAAAGTGCCGAGGCTGAGTCTTGGACATTAGAAGATGGTCAGGTAAAAAAATCGTCGTATTCAAGCAGGCAAGGCGTAGGTTTTCGGTCCATTATTGGTGAACAAACAGGACTCGCTTATTCAGAGTCATTTGATAAAGAGTCACTGATGAAAGCCGCAAAGGCAGCATCAAGTATTGCAAAGGCAGGGAAAAGCAAAACACTCCCAGTGTCTAAACAGAGTGCTGAAAGACCATACTATTTAGCTGATAACCCAATCTTATCAATTGATGATCAGGCTAAAATTGATCTGCTAAATCGATTGGATGAGAAGGCCAGATCAATGGATCATCGGGTCAAAGAAGTTATTGCTTCACTTGCTGGAGGTCATGGCTCCATTCTGATTATCAATCAAGATGGCAAACTTGCCACTGACATCAGGCCAATGGTTAGATTGAGTCTGAGCGTCATAGCGGAAGACAAGGGTCGACTTGAAAGAGGAACAAGTGGCGGCGGTGGAAGAATGAGCTATGAGTTTTTCGATGATGATCAGTTATGTAAATACGCAAAAGAAGCAGTTGATCAAGCATTGATAAATTTGGATGCAGACGAAGCGCCAGCAGGGGAGATGACAGTGGTCCTGGGTTCTGGTTGGCCCGGAGTCTTGATACATGAAGCCATTGGTCACGGATTAGAAGGGGACTTTAATCGTAAGAAAACATCTGCATTTTCTGGTCTTATGGGAGAAATGGTGGCTTCACCAATGTGCACCATAGTGGATGATGGAACAATACCAGATGCAAGAGGATCGCTGAATATTGATGATGAAGGGAACCCAACTGAAAGAACCGTACTGATTGAAAACGGTAAGTTATGCAATTACATGCAAGATAACCTCAATGCAAAACTGATGAATACTACATCAACGGGAAACGGCAGGCGTGAGTCTTACTCCTCTCAAACCATTCCAAGAATGACCAATACATTTATGTTGGCTGGCGAGCATGATCAGGGAGAGATCATTGAATCGGTTGATAAAGGGCTGTATGCCAAGAATTTTGGCGGTGGTCAGGTGGATATCACTTCTGGGAAGTTTGTTTTTTCTGCCAGCGAGGCTTATTTGATTGAAAAAGGCAAACTCACTAAACCAGTCAAAGGCGCAATGCTTATCGGCGATGGTCCATCGGCATTGCATCAGGTTTCGATGGTTGGAAATGATTTGGCTTTGGATCCAGGCGTGGGCAGCTGTGGAAAAGATGGGCAAACCGTGCCCGTCAATGTTGGCCAACCAACAATGAGGATTGAAAAACTAACAGTTGGTGGAACGACCTGATTTAACTTAAATCAGCAGCCAAAACTTTCTCGGCTTGTTCTTTGCGATAATTCTTTAACTTTTCGGATAAATCACTGTCATTTACAGCCATCATTGCCACAGCATAAAGAGCTGCATTGATAGCACCTGGCTTGCCGATCGCCACAGTACCGACTGGTATCCCAGGAGGCATTTGAACAATTGACATCAAAGCATCCATTCCATCAAGGCTGCCGGCATTGAGAGGTACTCCAATTACGGGTGTTGTGGTTAAGGCTGCCACCACTCCTGGAAGGGCTGCGGATAAACCAGCGCCTGCTATAAATGCTTTCACTTTTTGGTCTTCACATTCCCTTATGAAATCCTCCAGTTCTTTTGGCGTTCTATGAGCCGATAAAACTCTGCTCTCAGCCTTTACTCCAAATTGATCCAACATTTTTTGTGCGTTTGACATGACGTCCCAATCAGACGCCGATCCCATTACTATTGCTACATCTATGCTCATATCAAAACTCCAGAAAATTTTTTTAGAAAGTCTAGGTAGGGTAGAATAGCACATTAATTTTTTTTTAAAAATGAGCCAAATGCAACATACGGATATCGCATCAGATGCACTTGAGTACGCCATGAAGAATGGCGCAGAAGAGGCCTCGATAAAGCTCTCAACGGGCAGTGGCTTTTCTGTGGTATCCCAGAATCAAGCCATCGATTTAGTCGAACAATTCAATGATCAGAGCTTTTCAATTTCAATATATATAGGGAAAGCAATTGGCAGCGCCAGCACCAATGATTTCTCAGAAGAACAGCTGCGCATGACCATTGAAAAAGCCCTGAGTCTCTCTCGACTCACTGAAAAGGATGATTGTAATGGGCTTGCTGAAAAAGACTTGATGGCAACGGAGGTTAAGGATTTGGAATTGTATCAACCATCAGGCCTAACCATTAAGCAGGCTCAAGAAATGGCTATTGAATGTGAAGGTGCAGCGTTTGATGTCAATGATCTTGTCGTTAACTCAGAAGGGGCAACTGTTGGATCATATGAGAGTCATTCGGTATACCTCAATTCACATGGTTTTATTGGTGAGACTGAATCAACAGGCCACAATGTCAGTTGTGTTGCGATTGCTCAAAAAGATGGTCAAATGGAAATGGATTATGACTATTCCAGCACCAGAGGATTGGATGATCTTTCTGATCCTGTCAGCATTGGTCAATCAGCAGGAAATAGGGCTGTAAGCAACCTTGGATCAAGAAAGCTTAAAACACAAAAGGCGCCTGTTTTATTGTCGCCAAGAATTTCTAAGAGCCTCATCAGTCACTTACTCAATGCAATCAGCGGCACAAGCTTGTATCGAAAATCATCCTTTTTGGTTGACAAGATCGATGAGAAAATTCTACCAAGTTTTGTTCAAATTTATGAGGATCCGCATTTAAAGAGAGGGTTTTCGAGCACCTATTTTGATGGTGAAGGAGTGCAAACCAATCCCAGGGGATTGATCGAGGATGGACACTTAAGAGGCTATTTGCTTTCTAGTTATTCAGCCAGAAGGTTAGGACTAGAAACCACTGCAAACGCCGGCGGGCATCATAATATTATCGTTCAAAATTCAGTCGATGAAGACCTCAATTCTATAATCAAGGACATGAAGTACGGTTTCTTGGTAACAGGCTTTATTGGTTCTGGTGTGAATATTGTCAATGGAGATTATTCCAGAGGCGCGAATGGGTTTTGGGTTGAGAACGGAGAGATTGCATATCCAGTCAATGAGGTGACGGTTGCTGGCAATCTCACTGATATGTTCTCTAAAATACAAAAAATTGGAAACGACCCTGAGACTGATGGTTCAGTATTCTGTGGTACAGTTCTAATCGATGAACTTATGATCGCTGGAGAGTAAAGGGGCTACCCAGCTATTTGTTTGAAAGCATTATTGTATTTTGAGGCTGTGTTATCAATGACCTCTTTTGGCAATTCAGGCCCTGGTGCTGTTTTATCCCAATCCAGGGTCTCTAAATAATCTCTGAGATACTGTTTATCAAAGCTTGGTGGACTTGATCCAAGCGCATGGCTCTCAATGGCCCAAAATCTTGATGAATCTGGAGTAAGGACTTCGTCAATTAGATAAAGCTCGCCTTCATTGTCTAGGCCAAATTCAAACTTTGTATCAGCAATAATGATCCCTTTTTCTTTGGCGTGGTTTACGCCAAAGTTATATATGTCTATGGCGATTTGTCTCACTCGACTGGCAAGCTCCTCACCAATTAAATCAATTGTTTGCTCATAGGAAATGTTTTCATCGTGTTCACCGACCTCGGCTTTTGTTGCAGGCGTGTAAATTGGATCAGGCAATTTTTGCGCCATTTGAAGCCCTTTCTCCAATTCAATTCCACAAACGGATCCAGTCGCCTGATAATCCTTCCATCCAGAACCGATCAGGTAACCTCTCACAACTGCTTCAATTGGAAGTGGATTTAAGCGTTTTACAATCATGCTTCTCTTTGAGAAATATTCCAATTGATCAGGACTATCAAGAAGATCAATGAGTTCCAGATCATCGGTCATGTGATTTTTGACAATCGACCGTGTCTTCTCAAACCAAAACTCAGAAATCTCAGTCAGTACTTCACCCTTACCCGGGATAGGATTTGGAAGAACCACATCAAATGCAGACATTCTGTCCGTGGTGACAATGAGTAAGTGGTCAGAGTTAACTGCATAAATGTCTCTTACCTTACCTTTGGCTACGAGCTCAAGATTTTTTAATTCTGTAGATTCCATAAGACTATTTTATGTATACAAATAACAGTAATCAACAATCTGTTTTTTTTCTTTAAACCAAGAATTTCTCAAGCATAATAGATATCAGTAAACTTATTATTAGAAATGATTAAGGAATTCAAAATAGCACCCTCAATCCTGTCTGCCGATTTCGCAAGATTGGGCGAGGAAGTTGAGAGCGTGATCGCTGCAGGGGCCGATTTTGTTCACTTTGATGTTATGGACAACCACTATGTGCCAAACCTTACTTTTGGCCCGGTGATTTGTAAATCTCTCAGAGATTTTGGTATCGAGGCACCGATTGATGTGCACTTAATGGTCCAACCAGTGGATCGATTGATAGCCGATTTTGCCGAAGCTGGCGCAACATACATTACATTTCATCCAGAGGCCTCTGAGGATATTGCTTCCACTTTAGACCTTATTAGATCAAATGGTTGTCTCCCGGGTCTTGCCATTAACCCTCCAACGCCTTTAAGTTATGTCGAGGAATATCTCGATCAGATTGAAATCATTACAATGATGTCAGTTAATCCTGGTTTCGCAGGGCAAAGTTTCATTCCTGAAGTGCTCGATAAATTGACTGAAACCAGAGCGATGATTGAGAATTCAGGTCGAAAAGTTTTCTTAGAGATCGACGGGGGAGTGAAAGCCAATAATATTGGAGACATTGCCTCTTATGGTGCCGATGTTTTTGTTTCGGGTTCTGGGATATTTGGTACCGAAAACTATCGCGAGACCATTGATGAGATGAGACAGAATCTGGCACTCCATTTGAATCAGTAATTTTCCCAATATTTCATTGAAAAAAGCCATTTGGATGAGTAGACTAGCCTCCTTTTAATAGGATATGAAAAGCAAAAAATGACGACGGTTTCAGCAAAAAAAGAAGACGTGATACACGATTGGTACTTGGTTGATGCCAAGGATAAGACTCTCGGTAGGTTATCTACAGAGATTGCTCGCCGTTTGAGAGGTAAGCATAAGCCTATTTACACACCGCATGTGGATACAGGAGACTACATTGTTGTGATCAATGCTTCTGAGATAAGAGTTACCGGAAATAAGATGAAAGACAAGATGTATTATAAGCACACTGGATATATTGGTAACCTTAAGTCAATGAACCTTGAAACAATGATGAATAAGAGCCCTGAAAGGGTTCTCACGAAATCTGTAAGAGGCATGTTGCCAAAAACAAAACTTGGCAATGTCATGATTAAGAAACTTAAAGTTTTTGCTGGACCTGAGCATGCTCATGGTTCTCAACAACCTCAAACACTGGAAATATAATGGCTACTGAAGTTCACTACGGCACAGGAAGAAGAAAGCGCTCAGTTGCAAGAGTCTTTATTAAAAGAGGCAAGGGCGAAATTCAGGTCAACAAGAAATCATTGGATGAATTTTTCGATCGAGAAACGGCACGTATGATTGTTAGACAACCTTTGGAGCAAACAGATCTTCTAGACAAGATTGATGTCATAGCTACCGTAAGAGGCGGTGGTGGAAGCGGACAAGCTGGAGCCATCAGACATGGACTCAGTCGAGCACTTCTTTCCTATGACGATAACCTTAGGTCAGCCCTGAGAGAGCGAGGGTTTTTAACTCGAGATGCAAGGCGTGTCGAGAGAAAGAAGGTTGGACTGAAGAAAGCTCGCAAAGCAACTCAGTTCTCTAAGCGTTAAGAATTAAGATCAAAAAACTTCAAGCACCCTCTTTTTTGCTGCAGCATCAAGCATTTCGCCCATTCCGGCTTTAGAATTATCGAGCATATTTTTCGATTTCGACGTCGCAGGGATGACGTTGGTCACTGCATCATCAGCAATGATGTATTTCAGGAAAAGCTGACCCCATGAATCAATGCCATAATCAGAAACCCACGAGGGCAATCTTTTCTTTTCAGCTTCTTTGAAAAGCCTGCCCCTCATGAATGGTCGATTGATGAGGGTGGCTATCCCATTGTCTTTACAAAAAGGCAATATTCTTTGCTCAGCATCCCGCTCACCTAGGGAATAATTGAATTGTGCAAAATCGATTCTTTCCGCTTCCATGATTTTGATCATTTCATCGAATGCATTGGATTTATAGTGGGTGATGCCAATGTAGTCAATACGACCTTCATCCTTGAGGGATCTGAGTGTTTTGATTTGTGTTTTCCAATCAAGAAGGTTGTGAACTTGAATCAGACTGATTTTATTGGCTTTCATTTTTTGAAAGGACTCTTCAATTTGCCTTAGCCCATTTTCTTTTCCCTCAGTCCAAACTTTGGTGGCAAGAAAGAATCGATTCTTTTGGATGTAATCCTCGGCGCTGATGCCAATGATCTCCTCTGACATTCCATACATTGGTGATGTATCAATCAAACGACCACCATTTTCGTAAAAAATATCTAAAATCTCTCTTCGGATATTGATTTCATTTTGAGATGGCACAATATCAAAGACTCTAGAAGTGCCAAGACCGATCACCGGTATTTCTTCTCCAGAGGAAGGGATTATTCTTTTCAGCATTGATTGATCCAGTTCAGATGCAGCGGATATCTCAGGCAAAAACGATAAAGAACTCAGCGCTATAAAATCCCTTCGATTCAGCATCAGCTTTTAATTTGAACCTCTGGTCCTTTTTCATTGCCAATAATCATTGCATCGGCAGATCTTTTTGCAAATATCCCATTTGTGACAACTCCAGGAATATTATTGATGTGATTCTCTATATCGACTGGATCAAGGATTTTTAGATTATGAACATCCAAAATTAAATTGCCATTGTCAGTCACAAAGTCATGTCTCAGCTCCGGCAATCCACCCAGTTTAGTTAATTCACGTGCGACCAATGATTTTGCCATTGGAATCACCTCAACTGGCAACGGAAATTTACCCAAGAGGTCAACGAGTTTTGAGCCATCAATGATGCATACAAATTTTCTGGACGCTTCTGCAATGATTTTTTCTCTTGTCAATGCACCGCCCCCGCCTTTAATCATATGGAAATGCTTTGTGATCTCATCTGCTCCATCGATGTATAGGTCTGGTGAGCCAACCGAGGATAGGTCATCAACCCTGAATCCATATTCTTCAAGCAGTTTTGTACTGGCCTCAGAGCTCGATGTGACAGAAGCTATTTTATTTTTTACTCTCGGTAGAGCCTCGATCAGATGATTGACCGTTGAGCCTGTGCCCACACCCAGAACGCAATCATCGTCTATAAATTCTAATGATTTAAGTGCTGCTTGTTTTTTTTGCTCTTCAGGGTTCATATAGCTATTTTGACATATGGATAAGCCTTTAGGAATGATAGACCTTTTTTTCTGTCACAATGCAATCCAGAGGAATGTCCCATTTATTTGGTTTAATCTCTTCCACTTTCTGAAAATCATAAGCAAGACCTATCAAATGCGTTCTGTTTTTGGAATCATCCAGAGCGGAAAGTGCTTTGTCATAAAAACCCGATCCCATGCCAATTCGATTGCAACTGTGATCAAAAGCAACGAGTGGCATCAAGATAATATCGATTGACTGAATCTGAATTTCTTCGGCTTGATCGATGTCAGGTTCTTTTATGCCAAAACGATTTATTAAAAGTTGTGAGTCAGAGTGATAATTAAAAAACCTCAAAGAACCCTCATGTGTTACGGGCAGATAGACTCCTTTTTCTTTCGACCAGAGATGTTTTATGAGTTTTTTTGTCTCGGGCTCATTTTGGAAAGAATAAAAAGCAGCAACCTTATTTCCTTCATCAAGGTAATTTAGTTTGAGTAAATTCTTTATGATGATTGAACTCTTTTCACCGACCACAGCATTGGACATGCTCAATCTTGCTGATTTTTTTTCTTTTCTGACTGTTTTCATTCTTTGGGAAGAAGATGACCCACAATACCGTGTCCCATACGTTGCTCTCAGGCCTGAGCAATAGGTGGGCTCTGACGCATTAACGTAGGCTTCCCATTCAATGGTAATGCACAATACTAATGCAGACGTTGATCCCTGTTTGTTTAATTAAGGGCCGAGAGATCTTTCAATGAAACTCGAGCACCGCAGGCAATCTTCTAACTTTATTGTAGCTTTAAATCAATGCCAGAGTTAAGAGAATTTTCAACATCCAGTGATAAATTCTCGATCTTATTTTGAATTTCATCAAGATCCATTTCTGAGTCGTATTCGGTCCTGATCTTTGCAGCCATATCACTGTTGCCTGTGATTGCATCATTTGCAATATTGAGTGCTGCCATCACCGCTATTCTATTTACCCCAAATGCAGTCCCTTGATCGCTGATCTTTTTCATGGCTTCGTGAACCATTTTAGCTGCTTTAATTAAATTGGCTTTTTGATCCGATGGGCATTTAATGGTGAATTGCTCACCCATGATTTCCACAGAAACGGTCTCGTTCATGCGTTCGGTTCTATTTCTTCCAGACGACGCAATACATTTTCCGCTTTGACCCTTGCTTGGTCTTTGAGTGATTCAAGGGATTGTACTGCTTGGATAAGTTCTTCATTCCGTTTGCTAAGTGATTGATTTTCAGTTGAAAGTTTTTCTTTTTCTTGGATCAACTGACTGATTTTAATCTCCAGTTTTTCCACAGCAGCAAGAAGTTGTTTTTCTGAGACCTTATTCATAGCAATTACTATAATTTGTCCTGAGCCATCGGTCAAATCAGTATAATGGTGCGTGGAGATTATTAGAAAATGGATTACGACAAACTCGATGGCTTGAGAAAAAGCGCCTCAATAGATATGTGTCTTCCCGAGGTGCATGGAGGGATTTGTTCGCAGATCTGTTTTGAGAGCGATTATTTTGAAGAATTTATTCCTCTCGATAAATCCGATGACGGGGCTTCTGTGTCTGTTCAAATAGGAACCTATAGAAAAGCACTCTTAAGAATCATTGATACCGACGCCAAAAGACTCAAGGACGGAGATTTAGGTTTTGAGCTAATTATTCCTGGAGAGGGCAGCCCTATACAAGAAAGGGCAGAAGCGCTTTCTATTTGGTGCCAGGGATTCATAGACGGCGTGAGTTTTCTCTTAACGGAACACGATCTTAAAATTGACCAATCCGAAACCAAAGAATCATTTGAAATCATTGAAGATTTCACTCAAATCTCTACACTGGATTCGCATTCAATCAGTGAAGAGGTTGATCAAGAATTGGCGCTCATGGAATTGATTGAATTTGTTAGATTAAGTGTGCAAATGATTTATGATGAATTCAGAATAGATTGATGAAAAAAGAATTTGAAAAAAGACGGCGTTCGCTTGCCAAGTTGATTGGCAAAAATGGCATTGCTGTCATCCCCACATCCAATACAAGAGCAAGAAGTCGGGACACTGATTATCCGTATAGACCGGATAGTGACTTCTATTATTTTACTGGGTTCTCAGAGCCAGATGCTGTCATGATCCTTGCGCCCGGCAGAGAAGACGGAGCTTTTGTTGTGTGTCTGAGGTCAAAAAATCCATTGACCGAAATTTGGGATGGGCATATGGAAGGGCTCAATGGCATAAAGAAGAATCATGGGGCAGATCAAAGTTTTAAGATTGCAGATTTAGAGACAATTCTGGCATCCCTTTTCATGGGTAGGCAAAAAGTATTATTCACACTGGGACAAGATGATGTTTTGGATAAGATTTTAATGAAAAGCTTTAATGCTGTCAGAGCAGGACAAAGAAGAGGTGGGGTTGTGCCATCTGAGATTCAAGCATTGGAGCCGCTCATTCATGAAATGAGATTGATTAAATCAAAACATGAAATCAGCTTGATGAAAAGGGCAGCCAAAATTTCTGTAGATGCTCATAAGCGAGTATTCAAAAATTGCAAACCCGGCGTATTCGAATATCAGATTGAAGCCGATATCATTCATGAATTTGGTAAGAACGGCACTGTTCCTGCATACACAAGCATTGTTGCTTCTGGAGTAAATGCTTGCACACTGCATTACATCAGTAACCGAGAAAAAATGAAGGCCGGCCAATTATTATTGACAGACGCCGGCTGTGAACATGAGATGTATGCTGCTGACATTACTCGAACAATTCCAGTCTCTGGAGTTTATAGCAAGGAGCAGAAAGAGATTTATGAATTGGTTTTACGAATACAAAAGACTGCAATTGATAGCGTAAGGCCAGGCCAAACGTTTGAAGGATTGCAATCTGAAGCAATCAAGGGTTTAACTCAAGGCCTCAAGAAGCTTGGGCTACTAAAGGGCCGGATTGACCAGTTGATTAAGTCCGAAGCATATAAGGACTTTTATATGCATGGCATTGGACACTGGCTTGGCATGGATGTTCACGATGTGGGTTCATACATGGATGAAAAAGGAAACTCCAGAAGATTTCAATCCGGCATGGTTTTGACCATCGAACCTGGAATCTATATTTCAAAGAAGAATAAGAATGTTTCAGCTGAATACAGAGGCATAGGGATCAGAATAGAAGACGATGTCCTTGTCACTAAAAGCGGTTGTGATGTTTTAACGAAAAGTTTGCCCAAAGAGATTGATCAAATTGAATCAATCATGGCTAGAAATTAATCCAAGGAGTATCTAATGTCTGTTGTTGTTTGTGGTTCAGTCGCCTATGACTATTTAATGGAGTTTGATGGAGAGTTCGGTGATTTCATTCTTCCTGATCAGATCCATATTTTGAGTGTTGCGTTCAATGTACCGAGACTCAGAAAGGAATTCGGCGGTTGTGCGGGAAATATTGGATTCAATATGAAAAAATTGGGCATGGATCCAATCGTTTGTGCCACTGTTGGGAAGGATTTTGGTGATTACCGGACGTGGTTTGAGTCTAATGACATTCCGATCTCGGGCATTAAAGTAATCGAGGATATGTTCACTGCACAATGTTTTATAACCACAGATGAGAAAAATAATCAGTTGACCTCATTTCATCCAGGAGCAATGGAAGAGGGACACGGCAATTCGATTCCTGATATTCAAGGCATAGAGATGGTTATTCTCTCACCGGATGGTAAAAAGAGCACCATTTTGCATGCAAATGAAATGCACAATAAGGGAATCCCGATCATGTATGACCCAGGACAAGGTCTTCCAATGTTCGATAAATCAGAAATCCTAAATTTCATCGATCAAGCCGATTGGATCATACTCAATGAGTATGAGGCAAACCTTCTCTCTGAGATCACAGGGCTGAATCATGACCAGATAAAGGCTAGCGTTTCAGCAATGATTGTTACCAAAGGGGGCCAGGGTTCAGATATTTTTGTCGACGATCAAGTGATTTCCATTGATCCTATTCCTGCTGATAATGAGGCAGATCCAACCGGGTGTGGCGATGCATACCGTGCTGGATTAATCTATGGAATGATCAATGATCTGGGTTGGGAGAAGTCTGGCAAGCTTGGATCGATTCTGGGTTCAATTAAGGTTGGGTCTCATGGGACCCAGAATCATAAATTTGAGCTGGAAGACCTCCTCTCAAGATTATAAAGCCGCTTCCGAAGCTTTCGTTTTTCTGACCAAGAATAAATGACTGGCACGATCACGAGTGACAGAAAGGTTGAACTGATCATGCCGCCCACAACTGCAATGGCAAGCGGTTGGCTCAATTCAACTCCAGATCCGATTCCAAGTGCGGGCATCATCATGGTGAGTATCAATGTCAAAGAAGTCATCAAAATGGGCCTCAGTCTTCTTGGGCATGCGCTCAGCAATGCTTCATCAATCTCTAATCCTCTTTGTCTTTCTTGATTGGCACGATCAATCAATAAGATGGAGTTTTTTGCAACGAGACCGGTCAGTAAAACAAGCCCAGTCATTGAAAATATATTGAGGTTTGATCCCACTAAAAAGATTCCAAGCGTCCCCCCAATCACAGCGAGAGGCTGTGAGATCATAACGATCAATGGTTGCCTGAATGAGTTGAATTGACTTGCAAGAACCATGTAAACAAGTATTAAGCCTGTTAGAAATGCAAACAGCATTTGATTACTGGTTCTCTTAAACTCTTTTGCTCTGGCAAAAAAGCCGACCTCATAGCCAACAGGCAGAGTTTCTACAGCAGCATCTTCAATAAGCTGTATTGCATTGCTGAGCGATGTTGTAGGGTCGCTATAAAAGTAGGCGCTATACATTCTGTCCAGACGGGTGATTTCAGATGGTCCAACTGTTTCCTTGAATGTTGCAACCGTGTCCAGTCGAACCAGTTCTCTAGAAGGTGTTCGGAGGTATATTTTGTCCAAATCATCAATGGACATATCGGATTCACCCTTTAATCTGACTTTATACCTTTCTCCGTCTCCAACTGCATCGTTATAGCGTGCGACATCAATACCACCTGCAAAGATATTTGCTGCCTCTGCGATAACTCTAGTTGATAGCCCCATTTCTGAGGCAAGTTCTCTGTTTATTTCTAAGCTGACTTGAGGCAGGTTTAACTCTATGCTTGAGTCGACATCTCCCAGTTCTGGCGTTTCAGCAAGCTTACTTAGAAAGGCATTGATGGATTCATTCAGGGTATTGAGTTCTGGACCTGAAACCGTGAATTGCATGGCTTCACCTCTGGTTCCAGAAGCAAATGACATAGGAGCTGGGAATGCTTTTATGCCTGGAACTTTATTGAGCGCTTCTCTGAGTATTGGAATGATTTCATATTGTTTATATTTACGTGTATTGCTGGGCTTTAGTCTGACGTAGATGACCCCAATGTTGACCGCTTGACTTTCAATGCCAGAGCCCATAATGGTGAAATACGATTCAATGTCTTCATATTCCTCTAAGAGGCCTTCGACCACTGATAGACGATCTTTCGTATAATCGATGCCTGTTCCAACGGGAGTCTTGACTGTGATTGTAAATTGGCCTTCATCTTCTTCAGGGAAGAATCCTCCGCTCAACTGAGTGAGGCCTACAAAGGATAATGCAACAAAAAGACCTGCATATGACAATACTTTCTTCTTGTGACTCAGAGACCACTTAATCAGTTCACGGTAATGGTTCTCAATCAGATTAAACCTTTGATTGAAGCCATCAAATACTCGATTAGACTCTCTCTTTGTTTTGAGAAACTTTGATGCAAGGGTAGGAGTGAGAGTCAAAGCAACAAAAGTTGAAACCAAGACTCCAGTGGATACAACAATTCCAAATGATCTGAAAAATCTTGCAGCAATGCCTTCCATAAAAAACACTACTGTGAATAATGCTACCAGCACGAGCGTCGATGAAACGATGGGTAAGAAGACTTCATTGGCACCAATGATGCTGGCTTTTATGCGATCTTCAGGAGTGTCTTCATTTAGATTTCTCTGAGCATTCTCAAGAACAACAATTGCATCGTCCACAACAATTCCAATCAGCAAGAGGAGTGCAAGCATGGTCATGGTGTTTAGAGTGAGCCCGAATGCATACATTATGAATACTGCACCAAAAAGAGAGACCGGTATGGTGATGCTCACAATCGCCATACTTGAATAACTTCTTAAAAAAAGAAGAACAATGAGTGATGCGATTATAAAGCCAAAGAATATATTCTGACCGAGCCCATTGATTAATTCATAGATGTAACTGCTATCGTCCGTTCCAATATCGAGCGTCATGCCTGCAGGCAAGGTTGGCTCAATGTCGGATTTAATTTTGGTTTTCACCTTCTCAATGATTTCAACCGTGTTTTCTCCTCTGATTTTGGTTACACCAATACCGATGGACGGGTCACCATTGAAACGACCCAAGCTACGCAGATCTCTCACATCGTCTTTGACTTCAGCGATGTCTCTTAGCTTGATTGCACGATTTCGATCATAGATGATAATGATGTTTTCAATTTCATTAACATTGTGTGATTCAAGATCAAGCTTCAATAAATCCTCTTTGCTGTTATCGATTAAGAATCCTCCAGGCAGCTTTATGTGCTCATTCCTAAATGCCATTACGATGTCTTGAACAGTGATGCCAAATGCACTCATTCGATCAAAATCAAGATTGACTCGAATGTTTCGTTCTTGTTCCCCGCCAATGACCACACTGCCGACACCATCAATGGTTTCTAGTTTTCTTTTAACCACATTTTTTGCATAGACACTCAAATCTTGAAGTGTCCTATTTCCTCTCAATGCGAGCCAGATAATGGGTATTTCGCCTGTTTCAATCTTACTGATGATCGGAGTTTTAGCATCATCGGGTAATTCCGAGTCGATTTGACCAACTTTTGATTGAACCTCGTTGAAGGCAATATCAAGGTCTTTCTCTAAAAGGAATTGTATAAATACATTAGATACACCGGGTGCTGATCTGGACCGAACATCATCAATCCCAGGAATGCTATTCACTGCACCTTCAATGATATTAGTGACACTGGAATCAACCACATCTGGATTGGCGCCGGGTAAAACAGTTGTGACTGAAATCAATGAAAAGTCTATATCTGGTGAACGATCTATGGATATTCGATTCACCGATATTAGGCCAAAAAGAACAATGACCAAGTTGATCATCACTGCGAAAACAAAGCGTCTAACGGATACTTCAGGTAAGCTCATCTCAGTTTATAACTTCAATCTCTGAATCATTGGTTAGGAAACCAGCACCGTCTTTGACGATCTCATCATCAAGCTTGACGCCCTTTAATATTTGAATGAATCCTTCTTTACGGAGCCCGGTTTTGACCGGGGCTTCTTTGACAGTATTTCCTTTCACAAGATAGACAACTTCACCAATGGATCTTCTTACAACACTGATTTGAGGAACCACAATCGCATCTTCAAATTTCGAAAAGACAACGGTGGCTCTGGAGCTTGCTCCCGGTATCCAAGTACCCGGATTTTCAAAATTGATGATGGCCGTCAAAGACTTATTTCGAGCATCAATATTTGGTTTAATGTCCTTGATCTCTGATACAACAACTTCATCTGGATTGGTCGGTGAAGTGATATGAACCTCGAGACCTTTTTTTAATTTGGGGCTCAAGTATTCAGGGAAAGACAAATCGACTTTCAAGTTTTTTGTGTCTACGAGTTCATACACAACCATTCCTGGCTGGACATAATCACCCGCATCTATATATTTACTGGCAACCTCAGAGTCAATGGGTGCTTTTACATTGGTTTCCTCGATCAGTCTGTTTGCATTTCTCAGTTGTGCATCCGCAGCATTTATTTGTTCTTTAAGTGCATTAAACTCTGCCCTGGTTCGATCCATCATTTCTTCAGAAACAAGACTATCTTCAAATAGTTTTTCTGCTCGCTGAAGATCCAATTCTTGATTCACAAGCAAAGCACTCAGTCTGGCAATTTCAGCTTTCGATTGAGAGTATTGAAGATTGTATTTTTCTGAATCAATCTTTGCTAAAACATCGCCAGCTTTTACTTCATCACCGACATCGGCAATGATCTCAACCACTCGTCCGGATACTTCTACAGCCAAACTAGGAGAAGATTTGCTATAAATGAGACCCATGAGTTTTTCTTCCTCGTTCATTTCCTGAGTAATCGGAAAGGTGGTGCTAACAACAATCTGCGACTCAAGATTCAGCACCCAAAAAGACAAAGGCAAGATCATCCAAATAATGTTTTTATGAATTCTAGTCATTTCTTTTTACTCCTCTGAGTAAGTTGGTGGTCAGCGTTCTTGAAAACTCTTCATTTGAGCAGGGACCAAGTCCCTCAAAAACAGTATCAAAAAAGTTTTGATGGGTGATGTAAGTAAAGTACGGTGAGAGCAATTGATAAGCAAGCAAGCGACTGTCTATTGTTTCAATGATTTCCCCATGTTTTTTTGCTTGATCAATCAAATCAACAATCTGTGATAAATTTTGTTCCATTAATCCAATGCTTGGCAATGAGTGAGAGGAGAGACCAAGATCTGAGAGCTCTCTTGCCAGTAATTTATATTTCATAGGGTCTTTAAGCATTTGATTCAAGTGCTCGTTTATGAAAAATTCAATCTTTTCGATATATGTTCCAGCAATTTCTTTGGTTTTCTCTAGAATATTTTTAGTGTTTTTTTGAGCCCTGATAAGAATTTGTCTGTATAGGTCCTCTTTGGATGAAAAATGATGATACAGATTTGCCTTACTCATGTTGCAGGCTTTGGCAATATTGCTCATTGAAACCGACCCAAAACCTGAGTCAGCAAATAATTTCTCTGCCTTATTTAATATGATTTTAGTGCTTTCCATAATTTCATACTTACCGATCGGTCGGTCAGTATATATCAGGGGAAAAAGCTTTACAAGGCTATCTGGTTAATTGCACCAGATTGGCTTCAAAGTTGACTTTATTGTTCTCTGTCTGCTCTAGTTTAATGGGTATAAAATCCAACTCTGGTGCCAGCCAGAAGGTATTGATCCGGTTTGAATTTCTTGATCGATGCGACACTTCAATGACATCATAAGATCCGAAAGGGACTGAAATCTTTCTTTTTGAATTCGAGGATGATATATCAATTTCCTTGATTTCATCTCGATCGATAATTAAGTATGAGTCCTTCATGCCATTGTTTTGTTTTTGATGCATGATTTCAATTTGTAAAAGCACTCTTGTCAGAATGGACTCTTCTAATTTTAAATCAATGGTCCGATCTTTATAGAAGCCCTTGATCACTTTTTTACTCCAGTCAAAGTCAATAATAGACTCTCTTGGATTACGTCTTATGGTATCGATCAGTTTGTAATTGATTGGTCTGATTTCGTTATCGATGATTTCAAATGCACTTGACTCATTGATTGAGCCATTGGCAATCAGTTTCCAAAAACCAGTTGGCTCTGTTTTTAGGCTATATGTATAGACTTCCTCATTTTTTTCTAGTTTTGCTCTTAACGTTCCATCCGCTTGCATCAGTTTTACTGAATAGACTGCTTCATAATCAATAGGCACTGCATTTGCCTCTTCAGAAAGGAAGAAAGTGCAGGCGATAATCAACAATTTATATACAGTCAGAGCTTTCATATTCTTTTTATAACATATTAATTAGTTATAAAAATGAAGTTAGTTTGAAAATCAATTTTGTGAGATCGGGTGAAAATATGCTTTCGATTGAGCTGTATTGATTCCCACAAATCACTAAATAATGAGTCACATCTGGGTATAATCTCACATCTGGGTAAAATCTTAAAATAGGGGTTTAATATGAAAAAATATCTTCTTTCAGTGTTATGTGCTTCCTTATTTTTCTCGGCCATAACTTTTGCTAATGAAAGAACTGAGAACAATGGCAATCTGATTCTTAAAAATATTCCAATAATCCCTGAAAGCATTAAGCAAGATCTCACCCAATATCAGAATGTTCGATCGGCTCCTTTCAGAGGGTTTAATCGTGAAGGCAGCCAGATCTTCATTACAACTCGTTTTGGGAATGTGAGCCAATTGCATAGGGTTAAGAAACAAGGTGGAGCAAGGGAGCAAATCACATTCTTTGAAGAGCCAATCGGATCAATATCCAGAAAGCCTGGAAGCCAATTGATTGCATTCACAATGGATGCAGGGGGCACAGAAAACAATCAAATCTTCATTTTAGATCCAAAGAAAGGTTCTTCGGTAATGCTCACCGATGGTAAATCAAGAAATGGAGGACCATTGTGGGAGAAGAAAGGCTCTCGAATTGCATATCAGAGCACACGACGCAATGGACAATCCAATGATGTCTGGATGATGGATTCCAAAAATATGAATTCAGCAGAGATGATTCTAGAGTCTCCAGATGGAACTTGGTGGGGTCCGAGTGATTGGTCAAGGGATGGTAAAAAGATTTTGATTCAAAACTATATCTCAATCACGAATGCAAAAGCTTACTTATTGGACATTGAATCAAAAAAGAAAGAAATGATTCTCGGCTCAGATGAAACTGAATCATACAATGCAATCTTGTCTTTTGATCGATCACAGAAAGGAGTGTTCTTTCTCACAAATGAGTATGGTGAATTCAATCAACTTGCTCATAAGAATTTGGTGACGAATAAGATCACTGTGTTGACAAAGGATATACCATGGGATATTGGCGGATTTGCCATATCATCAGATCATAAAAAAGCTGCCTTTACGATCAATGAGGGCGGTATGGGTTCTTTGTATCTTTTAGACACAGGATCAAAAAAATACAGAAAAGTTGATCACATACCAATTGGACTTCTTGGTGGTATTGAGTTCAGTGAAGATGGGACAAAATTGGGGTTGACCGTTAACAGTTATCAAACGCCTTCCGATAGTTATGTTTTGGATCTAAAAAATAACCCTCTGCTTTATGGTGATTTAAATCGATGGACTGTTTCTGAGATTGGGGGATTGGATGCTTCTGAATTTGTCGAGCCAAAACTCATCACATATAAAAGCTTTGATCAAAAGACTATTCCTGCATTTATTTATGCAAAAGAGTGCAAAGATCCACAACCCGTCATCATATCGATCCATGGTGGTCCAGAGGGGCAATCAAGACCTTCCTTTAGCCAGAGGATTCAGCTATGGGCCCAGAGGCTTGATGCAGCAGTGATCACTCCAAATGTAAGAGGGAGTGAAGGTTATGGCAAGAGCTATTTGGGCTTGGATAATGGTTTTCTGCGAGAGGATTCCGTTAAAGACATTGGGGCATTGCTCGACTGGATAGAAGGTCAGCCATGCCTTGATTCAACTAGAGTAGCAGTGATTGGAGGGTCTTACGGCGGCTACATGGTGCTTGCAAGTGTTACGCACTATTCAGATCGCCTAAAAGCCGCTGTTGATATTGTCGGCATATCCAACTTTGTTACATTTCTTGAAAACACTGAAGATTATCGAAGAGATTTAAGACGAGTGGAATATGGAGATGAAAGGGATCCAGAAATGAGAGCATTCCTTGAGTCCATCAGTCCTAATAATAACATTGAGAAAATCAATGTCCCTATACTCGTGGTTCAGGGTGAAAATGACCCTAGGGTACCGGTGACCGAGTCAGAACAAGTCGTTAAATCCCTTGAAGAGAAAGAAAAAACTGTATGGTATATGAATGCCTTAAACGAGGGGCATGGCTTTAGAAAAAAAGAAAACAGAGACATCTATGAACAAACCGTTATTTTATTCTTCGAAAAATATCTCTAGGAAGAAAACTCACTTCAATACAACTCAACTTTGTTTATTGTCTTTCTTCATTGGATTATCGAATCAAAGTGTAGGCTCATTTGAATCAGATCCTTATCTTTGGCTTGAGGAAGTTGAAGGGGAGGCATCTTTGACATGGGTTCAAGAGCAAAATCAGAAAACATATGCTCGATATACCGAGTCGAATGCATTCAAAGAGCAATACGACAGAATCAAAGCAGAGCTCAATGATGACGAAAGGATACCTAGCGCCTACTATCAGAATGGAGAAATGTATAATTTCTGGAGAGATGAAAATAATGTCAGAGGCATTTGGAGGAAAACTTCATTTGAGTCTTACCTAGAAGATGAACCCATTTGGGAGAATATCCTCGATATTGATCAACTTGCAAGTGAGGAGGGGATCAATTGGCTATACAAGGGAGTTGACTGTTTAGCACCTGAGTATAAGCGTTGCCTGATCAGACTTTCAGACGGTGGCACCGATGCTGTCACCATACGTGAATTTGACCTCTTGGAGAAAAGTTTTGTAAAAGATGGTTTCAATACTCACCCATCAAAACAAAATGCATCATGGGTCAATAAGGATCAAATTCTCATTGGAGCAAATTTTGGTGATGGAACCATGAATGAGTCTGGTTATCCAATGCAGGTTAAATTGTGGAGCAGAGGAGAGAGCCTGGAGGAAGCAGAAATCTTCTTTTCGGGATCTTATGAAAAAATATTCAACTTTCCCTTTGTCAGCATCAGGCCCGATGGAAAGCACTATGGGATCATTGAGGGCCCAACGTTCTTTTCAGAAGTACTCCATCTCTTTGATGGAGAAAAACTCACAAAGGTTGATCTGCCGCAAAAGATTGATATTCATGGCTTTTTTCGAGATTCATTGATACTCACCATTGAAGAAGATTGGAAAACATTCAGTTCGGGTTCATTGTTGGAAATCGATGCCAAATCGGCTATGGCAAATAGCATTGATCGAAATGATGTCACCGTTATTTTTGAGCCGGATGGTAAACGTTTTATATCCGGAGTCAGTATTGGCAAGAATCAACTGATGGTTAGCATGCTTGAAAACGTCAATGGAAAAATCACAAGATTTTTGAAAACAGGTGATCGATGGAATTCAAAAAATATTGATGGTTTCCAAAACTCAACCATGAGTATTTATGGGCAAGATGCATGGTCGGATAATTCATTCATATCGGTTTCGAACTTTTTGGAGCCATCAAGCATATTCCATGCATCAGATGGCGCTGATTTCAAAAGAATTAAATCAAGGAAAAATTCAATCGACTCAGAAAACTACAGCGTTAAACAAAACTTTGTAAGTTCAACCGATGGGACTTCAATTCCATATTTTCTCATTTCTAGAAATGATATAAATCTCGACGGAAAGAATCCAACCATCCTATACGGGTATGGGGGCTTTCAAATCTCAAAACCACCGTCATACCTAGGCGGTTCAATTGCAGAATATTGGCTTGATGCGGGAGGTGTTTATGTTGTCTCGAATATTCGAGGTGGGGGCGAATTCGGGCCTGATTGGCATCAATCGGCATTGAAAGAAAATCGTCAAAGGGCTTATGATGATTTCATTGCAATCGCCATGGATTTAATCAATAAGGGAATTACTTCTCCTAACCATCTCGGCATCGAAGGAAGATCAAATGGTGGACTACTGGTCGGTGCCACTTTTACCCAAAGACCTGACTTATTCAATGCAGTCATATGTGGTGTTCCGTTATTGGACATGTATCGCTATGACAAGTTATTGGCTGGTGCTTCTTGGGTTGATGAATACGGAGATCCTGATAATCCTAAAGAGTGGGAATTTATAAGTAAATACTCGCCCTATCAGAATCTTAAAGAAGGCACTGAGTATCCTGAGGTATTCTTTTATACCTCCACAAAAGACGATCGTGTCCACCCCGGCCATGCGAGAAAAATGGCAAAGAAGATGACTGATATGGGTTCGTCAATCGTTTATTATGAGAATACAGAAGGAGGGCATGCTGGAACTTCAAACTTAGACCAGTTTTCTTTTCTTTTGGCTTTACAGCTGTCTTATTTAGAAGACAAGCTGATGAATTAATTATCGAGTTAAAATTATGGAAAAAGATATAGATATCATTGTTTACGGTGCAACCGGTTTTACTGGCAAGCTGTGTGTGGAATACCTTGCATCAACTCAAAGATCCACAAAGTGGGCAATTGCAGGAAGAAACCAAGAAAAACTGAAAAATGTTGCTGATGAATTATGCCCAGATATAGAAATTCTAATTGCTGATTCACAAGATGAAGACGCACTGGATCGGTTGACCCAGAGAACAAAAGTGGTTTTGTCGACCGCAGGTCCTTTTCATCGGTATGGCTCTAAGCTGGTTGCATCATGTGTGAAAAATAATGCTCACTATGTGGACATTACAGGTGAGAATTTTTGGGTCAAAGGACTGATTGATAAGCACCATGAAGAAGCTTCAAGAAAAGGGGTTAGAATTATTCCGTCTTGTGGATACGATTCGATTCCATCTGATTTAGGCAGCCTTCATTGCGTGCAATCAATGAATAAACCCATCAAGCGTATTGAGGCCTTCCATTCCTTCAAAGGAGAGGCATCTGGAGGTACTTTGGAAACGATGTTTTCTCTTGCCGATCTTGATTTAGGCAAGTCCATATTTGATCCCTTTCTACTCAATCCCGAAGGCACAGTTTCTGATGAACAAAGAAAGTTGAGCAAAGATAAAACAGGTGTACTTAAACAAGACGCAATCAATGGTTGGTCAGGGCCTTTTATTATGGCAGCAGCCAATACAAGGGTTGTCAGGAGAAGTGCGGCGTTGCATGAGCAAAAAGGAGAGCGCTTCGGGCCAGATTTTATATATCAAGAATTTACCTTTCATAAGAAAAAAACAGGCGCTTATATGGCACTGGCCTTTTTAGCAATCTTTGGACTTGTCTTAATGACACCGCTTAGAAAAATTGTGAGACCGCTGATGAAAAAACCTGGAGAAGGTCCTTCAAAAGAGGTCAGAGACAATGGATGGTTCAGTGCAACCTATAAAGCCTTGGCTGAGGATGGAGAGGTTTCTATTTTTAAAATGCATGGCAAGGGAGACCCCGGATATAAAATCACATCATTATTGGTTACTGAATCGGCATTGTGTTTGGTTGAAAATGAACAAGATCTTCCTGGTGGCCCTGATTATGGCGGAATACTGACAAGTGCTTCAGGTCTTGGCGGAGTTTTGATTTCAAGATTGAAGAATGCCGGAATCGTTTTTGAAGGCCCTATGCAAAATTGAGACAAATATATAGCGAGAAAGGATGGAAATACTCAGAACACCCGATGAAAGATTTGAAAAAATAAAGGATTATCCTTTTGAGCCTCATTACACAGACATTGTAACCGATGATGACTCGGAACTTCGCATCCATCATATTGATGAAGGTCCCAAAGATGGCCCAATTTTATTGGCCATGCATGGACAGCCGGTGTGGAGTTATCTTTATTCAAGAATGATCCCATTCTTAACTTCTGCTGGGGTAAGAGTGATTGCTCCAGATTTACCGGGTTATGGTAAGTCTGATAAACCTGCTTTGAGAGAGGACTATACCTATCAGAGACAAGTCGATTGGATGGGCCAATGGTTGACTAAGAATGACCTGTCTGAAATTACTTTTTTTGGCCAAGATTGGGGCGGTCTCATCGGTCTTAGAATGGTTGCACAAGACCCAGATCGATTCATAAAGATTTCTATTGGAAATACAGGCCTGCCCTATAATCCAGATGTTCCACAGGAAGTCATCGATGAAATCAAAGATTTTAGAGAAAGCGATGAAAAATTAACTATGATGGGGATGGCTAAACAGGTCGGACAAATGGATGGGAAGAGCTTATCAGAAGAGAGGTCATGGAAAACTCATCCCGCTTTAAAATTTATGTATTGGCAAAAGTTTTGTTGGGATACAGAAAATTTACCGATTGGCCTTGTGAACTCTTTTTCAATGGAAAAACGATCTAAGATTTCTTTATCTACTCAGTATCTTTTCCATCAAATAGGCCTGGATCATTTATCACCATTCTCATCAGATTTAGTAAAAGCATACGATGCTCCATTTCCTGACTCTTCCTATAAAATGGGACCGAGAGCAATGCCCAGCCAAGTTCCGATTATTCCCGATGCATCATTGGAGGCGCAAAGAGTAGCAAGGGAATTCTTTGCAACATCCAATAAACCATTCTTATCGGTATTTGCTGGCAATGATCCCGTGACCAATGGCATTGAGAAGGATGTACTGAAAATGGCTCCTAATGCTAAAAGTGCACCACACATTGGAGGAGGTCACTTTTACCAATGGACCAAACCCGAGAAGCTTTCACAAATTTTGATTGGTTTTATCAAGGAAGCTTAAATAAATCTTCAACGCTGCATTTAAGTGTTTTTGCAATCTTTAATCCAAGAACGGTCGAGGGCACATAAATTCCATTTTCAATTGCGTTGATGCTCTTTCTAGAAACCTCTGCACTTTCAGATAATTCTTGCTGTGTCAGACCAGCAGATCGTCTCAGTTCCTCAAGATTATTGAGTAGCTTTTTATGATTCTTACCCAAGGTTATTTCTTTTCAGATTCTTTTCTATTTTTTGTAAAAAGATTTTTCATTATTCTCTCTCCTCAAAGTCCTCGACTGCCTCACTGATTTCCTCGCTTTCTCTCGGATAGAGGTAGCCCGCAATTATTTGACCAATTCCAATAGCTGCAACTAAAGCCCCAACGCCCTGTAATATTGATCCAAGAAAGAAAACACCAAAAAGAAATAAACCAATACCAACAAATAAAGTTATTACACCGCTTCTTCGGTAATCTAAGGGGGTTTGAGGCTTGTCACCGCTGTTTAATGTCCTTATTAATTTTTTTATTTCTTCCGGATCATCGATGTTTTTCGCCATCTTGATCATGGTTTCATGTTTGTTTTTATCAACTAGATATAGCCAAACAAAAACACTTATTGGAATTATGATCCCAGTAAGCATGCCTAAGATAGGTATAAACTCTTTCATATTATTCTCTCTAATAGATTATGTAACGCAAACTTACCATCATTTAAATGGTAAGTAAAGGTTACATATAGGTATTTTTAGGAAAGGCTTGAGATCGACTCAGTGCGCCATTTTTCAGTTGTTTCAATCTGGTTGAAACAAAATATATGATATCCAGCAAAATTGACCTTACTGATATCGTTGTGTTCAGAAATATCCCTTATCAATTTATCTGGATTGTAGGTACTGGATTTCATTAGTTCTGCCGCAACTTGAGATTTTTTTCGCAAAAAGCGAAGCGAGTCTCCAACACCTATTCTAAGAGACGTTCTAAGAAGACGTCCTCGCTCAATGACGCCAGGCAATCCCACCCAAACAGGAAGATCAATGCCTTTCTGGTTAATCCGAACCAACCAGTCACTCAATATATTTGCGTCAAAACACATTTGAGTGACAATAAAATCTGCCAAATCTTTTTTCTCTTCAAGGGCTTCCATTAAGACTTCATCACTGACATCAGGGTGCCCCTCGGGATGCGCTGCAATTCCAATCTTCTTTATATTATGACCAGATTTGTCTAAGGCTTTAAGAAGATCATGGGCATTATTAAAATCACCCATTGGCTCTGGTCGATCACCGCCGGGTACAAAAATATCCTCAATGCCCAATGCATCGAGTTTTTTGACGATAGTTTCGAGATGTTTTTTACCGCTGACGCATTTCGCTGCAATATGAGGAACAACCTTAAAGCCTTTTGCAATAAGTTTTTCGGTCAGCTGTATGGTTTCGTCGACACCTTTTGTCGGAGAGCAGGTGACTGCCAAATACATATTTGGATCAAGAGTTCCAATCTTCTCTTCAATCCCTGGAACGGGAATGATTTCCATATAGGATTTTTTAAGATCCTCTCGCATCTGCTTAGCGATAGCTTCTGATGGTTTGCCCATTTTAATCATTTTCTCCGATCAAAATAATCTGAAGAGTATCTTTGCATGAATGAATTTTTTTAAGCAGAACTTTTATTACGCTCTGCCACCATCGCTACTGCAACAGCAGCAGCCTCAGCTGAATCTCTGCAATATCGATCTGCACCCACGGCTTTTCCAAATTCTTCATTCAATGGAGCGCCCCCAACCAGGACGATATAATCGTCTCGTATGCCTTGGTTGACCATTTCATCTATCACTACTTTCATATATGGCATGGTTGTTGTAAGAAGAGCCGACATTCCCAATATATCGGGCTTGTGCTTTTCCATTGCAGCAAAATAATCTTCCACAGAATTATTAATGCCAATATTAAACACCTCAAAACCCGCTCCTTCACACATCATGCCAACAAGATTCTTTCCAATATCATGAATATCGCCTTTAACCGTGCCTATCACCATTGAGCCAACTGGTTTCGCGCCGGTCTCAGCCAATAAAGGCTTAAGAATATTCATGCCACCTTTCATGGCATTCGCCGCCAATAAGACCTCTGGCACAAAAAGGATCCCATCACGAAAATCAATACCAACAATGGTCATTCCAGCAACTAGTGCTTCATTTAAAACCTTCTCTGGAGACCAACCACGAGACAATAATATATTTGTGCCTTCTTCTATTTCTTCCTTAAGGCCATCGTATAAGTCATCGTGCATTTGCTCCACGAGTTCTTCATCGGATAGGTCATCTAAGATGATATCCTCTTCGTTTTCCTCATATGAGTCGCTCATAAATTAATCTCAGTCAATTGTTTTAATAATTAAAAATTCTTAATGGGTTGTATCAGTAGTCTCTATCTTCAAACTCAGATTTTCTCTTAGCTATAAACTCAAGTAAAGCTTCATCAATTGCAGAATCCAATTTTGGAGCTTCGTATTCTTTAAGCATTTCTTTCCATTTTGAATTGGCACGCATTGCACAGTCTAAGCTGCCTTCTTCCTCCCATTGTTCAAAACTATTGTTATCAGCGACTTCAGACCGATAAAAAGCTGATTCAAAATTGGCTTGTGTGTGCGCCGCACCCAGAAAATGACCGCCCGGACCAATTTCTCTGAATGCATCCATGGCTAAAGTATTTTCAGATAATTCAACTCCATTAAGCAATACAGCGAGCATTCCCGCTTGATCCGCATCCATTATGAATTTCTCATAGCCCATGGAAAGACCGCCTTCAAGCCAGCCAGCTGTATGCAGCATAAAATTGACACCAGCTAAGGCAGATGCTTGCAAAGTATTGGCTGACTCATAAGCAGCTTGAGCATCCGGGATCTTTGATGCACACAACCCACCACCGCTTCTGAAGGGGACACCTAAGCGTCTGGCAAGTGCACCCACTATTGTCATCACATGACCGGGTTCTGGAGTGCCAAATGTAGGCGCACCCGATTGCATAGAAACTGCACTTGCAAAAGTCCCAAAAATTACGGGAGCTCCTGGTTTGACCAATTGAATATAAGCCATCCCTGCAAGTGCTTCAGCAAGAATTTGCGTGACTGTACCTGCTATGGTGACTGGTGACATTGCTCCAGCCAGAATAAAGGGCGAAATCATTGTTGCTTGATTGTTTTCTGCATACACAGTGGCAGCTCCAAGCATTGTGTCGTCAAACGTTAGAGGTGAATTGGCATTAATCAAGCTGGTTAAGACCGTATTTTCTTGGACAAAAGATTCACCAAAAACCAGATTCGCCATTGCCAAAGTGTCTTTGGCTCTTTCAGGATGTGTCACCGATCCCATAAAAGGCTTGTCACTGTATTTGATATGGCTGTATATCATGTCAAAGTGGCGTTTATTGACGGGCACATCAACCGGTTCACATATGGTTCCGCCTGAGTGATGAAGATGTGGGCTCATATAGGCTAATTTGACAAAATTTCTAAAGTCTTCAATTGTTGCGTATCTTCGACCTTTGTCTAGATCCCTCACAAATGGTGACCCATAAGCTGGAACAAGAACTGTTTTCCGACCCCCAATGGTTACGTTATTTTTTGGATTCCTTGCATGCTGTATGTATTCACTTGGAGCATTCGATTGAATGATCTCTCGACATAACCCTTTCGGAAAACGGACGAGCTCACCGTCGATGTCTGCACCTGCATTCTTGAATAGATCTAGCGCTTTTGGGAAATCACGAAACTCAATTCCAATCTCCTCTAGGAGTCTATCGGCATTGTTTTCTATTGAAGCAAGTCCTTCCTCATTTAAGATTTCAAAATATGGAATCTTACGCTCAATATAGGGTCGGTAATCACTCCCGCTTTTTTCTCTGGACGCTATTCTTCCTTTTCTTCCACCAGCTTGTCTTCGTCGTTTCCTTTCTGACATAAGCTTACCTCTTTCCGATTAAGCTAAGAACGAACCTTTTCATTGTTAGGGTCATAAAGAGAACCTTTGCCAACTATCCCAACAGTCATGGGATAAATACCATCACCGTTTTCATTGAAGTATTCCAGTGAGAGCTTTTTCCCTATTACAGCAATATCATTGGGTAGATAACCCATGACGACATGTTTTTTGATTGACGGGCAGTAAGACATGCTTGTGCTATATGATCGCCGCCCTTTGCTATCTATAGGTACTTCACCTGTGTCAGGATCGATGATTGGCGAGATGCCAACCGGATATCGAGAGCCATTGCCTGAAACATCTAGATCATCCAGTGTCATGGTGCATAGAATTGCACTGGGCTCTTCTTCTCGATGAGCAAGGTGAGCTGCTTTACCGTGAAAGTCTGCTTCTTTGACTTTAAGCCTTTGCACAGCTGATTCACAGGCATTGTATTCGGTCAATAGATCTGCGCCTTGAAGTCTAAAACTCTTTTCGAGGCGTCGACTGTTTGCATACGTTTCGATGCCCACTGGCACCACTCCAACCTCAAGCAGAGAGTCATAGAGTGCTAGACCCTCTTCAGTGTCATTGTCTAAGTATATTTCCCAGCCGCTCTCTCCAACATAGGAAATGCGTGCAGCCCAAACATCAATTGATTTTCCGCCGGATAGATTCAGGGTGAGATGCTTTGCTGCAACAAAGGGGAAATTCTCGATGCTTATCTCACTGGGATCAATAAAATGTCCCAAGGCATCTTTCGCCTTGGGTCCCCATAATCCCAGAGTAGCCATATCATGAGTCCGAATATTGATGTCTGCTTCCAGCCCCATATCGTCTCGATAATTACGCAAGGTGACCCAGTCATGGTTGCCATCTGCTCCACCAGTGACGACTCGGTAACGATCAGAGCCTAAGCGAGAGATAGTGAGGTCAGCATGGACACCGCCATCATCATCCAAGAAATTTGTATAGATAATTTTATCTTTGGGGGTATCTTCGCCAACCTTGGCGACTGAAAGATGCTCCAACATCCGCTCTGCATCTGGACCTTCAATGTCCAAGATTGCAAAATGCGATAGATTGATCATCCCAGCGGATTCACTCATGGCTAAATGTTCGGCATTAGCAATCTCGTAAGGCACATGCCTTCGATCCCACTCGTTTTCTCTAATAGGGACCTGCTGTAAATATTGATCTAGTTTTTGTCGGTTACTCTCATAGGCAAAAGCACGTTCCCAACCGCCGACTTCGTTTTCAAAGTAGCCTCCCAACTCTTTCTCTCTTGAATAAAAAGGACTGACGAATAACTCTCTACTACTGATATAAGGTTCTTTTGGATGAACGGGAGGGGTGTAGATGGTTTGTGCATTTTCAAACGATCGCGTTTTGACAAACGCCTTTTCTTTTTGTGCTGGATAAAATCTAGCAATGTCAAAGGAGTGCATGTCCATCTGTGTTTTACCATTGGCCATCCATTCAGCACAGAGTCTGGCACAACCAGGACCATCTTTTACCCATACTGCTTCGCATAGCCAAAAGCCTCTCACTTCAGGACTTTCACCGATTAAGGAGCCACCATCAGGTGTTACAGAAAGGAGACCATTGAAAGAACTTCTTTCATCCCAGCCTAATTCAGTGAGAATGGGCGTCGTTTCGAATGCTTTTTCTAGAGGTTCAGCGATTTCTTCAAGATCCAAGTACCTCATCGAGTCAGACATCATGGTCTTCTCAGGATTGCCAATGTCTTCAGCATCAACCAGTCTCGGTTTTTTATCCTCATAAAATCCCCACTCTAGCATGCCACCATGGAGTTTACCGGTATCCCTGACATATGCCGAATTGCCTTGATCACGCATCAGCGGATAAACAAGAAAATCTTCCGCTCCTTGTGCCTCAGGAAGAGGGCCAAAGAATAATAGTGGATGCTCAACCGGCATCAGCGGGACTGGCACGCCAGCCATCTCTCCAACCAGAGGCCCCCAGATTCCTGATGCAATGACTGCTTTGTCGGTTTTGATTGTTCCTTTATCTGTTTTCACTCCAGTAATGCGTCCGCTCTCAATCTCAAAACCTACAGCCGGTGTATCAGCATATGTGCTCAGCGTGCCTTTTTCTTTGGCGCTTTCTATTGCAAAGCGCACCACATCCTGTGAGCGCGGCGTCACCAGGCCTGCATCTGGATCCCACATTGCACCGCGTATTGATTCTTCATCTAAAAAAGGAAATTTTTCTTTTGCTTCTGCAGCAGAAATCAGTTTTACATTGGTTCCAAAAGCTTTGCCCGATGCAACCTTTCGTTTCAGTTCTTCCCAAAGCACATCGTCGTCTTTGCGACAGATTTCTAGGCCTCCTTTTTTAAGGAAGAAGCCGTTCTCCTCATAGAAATTTCGACTAAAGGCGGTCGTCCAGTTGCCAAGTTTGTCGTGAGTGGTGTTATAGACAAAGTCAGAAGCGTGTGCCGTGGATGCTATATCTGAAGGTATCACGGTAGATTTTTCCAAACCTACAATGTTTTTATGTCCGAGTTCGGTGAGCCAGTATGCCAGCATTGATCCCACGATACCGCCAATACCCACGATGACGACTTCTGCTTCTGCCGGAAATTTAGAGTTCATTTGAATGGAACCTGAAGGATTGCATACTCATAACATGCATCATCTGACCACTAAATTTTATTGGAATCAATCTTTTTTATTGCAATCAATCTTTAATTTTTCATATAAGTTTCTTGCAGCAATAAATGCAATTAATGCAAAGGGCAGACCGGTTGCAATAACGGATGTCTGCAATGCCGGCAAACCTCCGCCCATCAATAGGATAATGGCTATTACTCCAAGGGTTAATGCCCAAACAACTCTTGTTATTATCGCAGGATCTCGCTGCACGGCATCACCCTGATTTGAAGAAGTCATCATGGCGCTGACCAGCGCACCTGAATCAGAGGAAGTCACAAAAAACGTAAGAATATTGATCAAAGAAAGACCCATTAGAAGAGTTGCGCCAGGGTACTGCTCTAAAAAAACAAAGAGCGATACTGAAATATCTTCGCTAACGGCATTTGCCAGTGACCCAGCTGCCGTAAATTCTTGATATATTGCTGCGTTTCCAAACACGCTCAACCATATAAAAACAATCAATGAGGGCAATAAAACAACCCCGAGGATAAATTCCTTGATGGTTCTACCATAGGAGATTCTTGCTATGAATAGACCCACAAAAGGTGACCATGCAAACCACCAACAATAATAGAATAATGTCCATGCATTTTGCCAGTCTGAGTTTCCGTAGGCATTTACATTGGTTGAAAGACTAATGAAATTTTGGACGTAAGACCCCACGTTTTCTACAAACCCATCAAGAATATAACCAGTAGGCCCAGATAAAAATATCACCATCAAAAAACAACCACACAAAACCATATTCAATTGAGAGAGCCTTTTTATGCCAGCATTCAGACCCAAAACAACACTGATAAGACCTAATAGAGTAATAATGATAATGACTACAAACTTTCCAACAGAGGCTTCAGGACTTAATCCCTCTATTGGCATCCAGTAACTGTTTGCAATGTTAAGATATTCAAGGCCTGCACTTATCTGGCTTGCACCCAAACCCAGTGATGTGGCTATGCCAAAGACTGTTGCAAGAATGGCAAACACATCCACGATCACTCGACTCCAAGTATTTTCCAATCCAGCATCTACAAAGAATGAGCTGACTCTAAAAGGCCTTCCTAGATTGAATGCAAAATATGCAAAGCATAATCCTACGACACCGTATATAGCCCAAGCATGAAAGCCCCAATGTAAAAATGTCAGATTCATTGATAAAGTAGCGCGCTCATTGAAAGAAGCACCTTGTTCAAAAAGTACCGATGAACTCAGGTGTGAAACAGGTTCTGCGACCGAGTAAAATATTACTCCAATACCTAATCCAGCACTGAATAGCATAGCGATCCAATTTATAAAGTTAAATTCTGGTTTAGCACCGGCTCCACCCAATCGAATACTCCCAAAACGACTAATTGCCATCCATATGCAAAAAATTAGAAAACCATTTGCACATAGAACGATTAGCCACCCAAAGTTATTAGCTATAAATGATTGTGTGCTATTAAAAAGATTACTGGCAGTGTCAAGCTTGACCAGGGTAACCCCTATGAAAGATGAGATAAGAAATAGAGAAATGAAGAATCTCTTGAAATCGATGCTTTTAAGCATAATCAGAGAAAAGAATTCTTTTGTTCGGCATTTTTTTAAGAAAATTAGCTTTTGGACAATCTATATCATCTTTATAGACAGTCAAGCAATTATTGTTTTAATGTTTTTCTGGGTTAGAAATAAACCATTATTTATACGCTGAAACCCATAACTATCAGGGCTTTCAACCATAATATGAATGAGTTATATAAATTTTAGGGTAAATATACTAGACTTATCGGATAAATATTAAATTTTTACTCGTCAAAGAGGGGTTACCATAATGACAAGAAAACAACTTAAGGCCTTAAGAAGAACAAAGGCTATCAAGAAGAAACAGAATATTAATAAGGCTCAATCAGCTGCTGCAATAGTTGCTGCAGGCGCCGTTCTGGCCACTTCTAATATAAGTGCTCAAATTGAGGAAATTGTAGTTACATCAAGAAAGAAAGAGGAGACTCTTCAAGATGTACCGCTTCAAGTCTCAACACTGACTGAAGAATCTTTAGAGCAATCAGGAATCAATACCTTTGAAGACTATCTCTTGGAATTGCCAGGAGTTACTGCCGGAGGATCAGGCCCTGGTCAAAACACAATATATATTCGAGGACTTGCCTCGACGACACCTAACCTGACTACTGCAGGTGTTGCTGGTTTAGCGCCTAACGTTTCTTTCTACCTTGATGAGCAACCATTGGCTCAACCAGGAAGAAACCTAGATGTTTACGCAGCAGATATTGCTCGTATTGAGGTTCTATCAGGTCCACAAGGAACACTCTTCGGAGCGAGTTCACAAGCCGGTGTTGTAAGAATGATCACTAACAAACCTAAAATAGGAGTCAGTGAGAGTAACGTTGAGTTCGAATACAGATTTACGCCAGAAGGCGACACAGGATCAAAAGTTGAAGCAATGGCGAATATTCCTCTTGGAGAGAGTACTGCATTGAGGGTTGTTGCTTATATGGATGATAAAGGCGGTTATATCGACCAAGTTGCTGGCTCAGTGGATGCCAGTGAATCGGCACGTTTCAGACCCGCTGGCTACGTGAGGCAAAATGGCCTTCCTGTATCGTCATCAAGAGCAGGCTTTCAAGCTGGAGCGGATCTGTCTGGTGCCACGCTTATTCCAGCAGTTGCTATCCAAGAAGAAGATGCAAATGGAGTCGAGTATCAAGGCTTTAGAGCAGCTTTAGCTCAAGATCTTAGTGATGAATGGACCGCTAATCTAGTTTTAGCGCATCAAACAATCGATGCCGATGGAGTTTTCTTTGCGGATCCAACATTGGGTGATTTAGAAATTCAAACATATACCGCAAATGAAATAAGCGATGAATATGACAACATGAGTTTAACTCTTGAAGGCATGATCGGAGATCTTGAAGTCGTTTATGCGGGAGCTTACACCGATAGAGAAACCGATCAGATGGTTGATTACACAGACTATCTTTTCGTTGGCCAATATCTCCCATATTATATTTGTGACTATTATGTAACTTATACAACGTATGCACCGGGCAATGTTCCTACCGGAACTTGTGGTGCTCCTAACTTACTTGTTGATTCAACCACCAACACTGAAGTTAAAAGTCATGAAATTCGCATAAATGCAGAAATCAGTGACACGATGTCACTCACAGCTGGTGCGTTTATGAGTGATACTGAACTGACGGAATTGAACTTGTTTACTTACCCAGGTTCGGTCGGCAATGACATCACTTATGCATGTAACTATGCTCTGACCGATACATCTGTATCCGGTTCGATCAATAATGCATCCCCTGGATGGTTCTCAGCTGGACCATTTTGTGAGCCGGTCATCTTCTTTAACGACATTAAGAGAACCGATGAACAGAAAGGGTTCTTCGGTGAGCTTAATATCGCATTGAGTGATACCTCAGAACTTACTCTGGGTGCTCGCTGGTATGACATTGAGGTTGACTTTGAAGGTAGTGCGAACTCATCATTTTACAATGGGTTTGGTTCTCCAGACACGCAACAATTTGGATCCAACTTGTCCGCTCAATATGCGCCGGGCAATGCAAATGGTTATCCAGACAAAGCCAAAACAGACGGTGTGATTGGAAAGGTAACCTATTCTTGGAATCCAAGTGACGAGGTTATGTACTATCTCACATGGTCAGAAGGGTTTAGGCCCGGTCTTTTAAACAGACCTGTTGGTAGAACAAGCGCAGATGGTTCATACTCTGTTCCTGCTGAAATCAAGTCGGATGAAATCACAAACTATGAGTTTGGTTGGAAAACGGTTCTTATGGATGGTCAGCTTCGATTCAATGGAAGTGCCTTTTATGTAGATGTTGAAGGGCTGCAAACAACCATATTTGATCCAAGCATTGTTAACCTATTCTTCTCTGATAATGCAGCAGATGGTGAAATCACAGGAGTAGAGGGTGACTTTACTTACTACGCTGATAAAGAAGGATTGACTGTTTCTGGTGCTTTCTCATTATTGGATACTGAGATTACTAAGAAATTAGTACCTACCAATGATGTGATTCTCGGATCTGAAATGGCATTTGCCCCAGGTTTTCAAGCCAATTTAAGAGTGAGACAAGAATGGGAAATGTCAGATGGATACACTGGACATGCTCAATTTCAATTGACTCATTCGGGTGATAGCTTTTCAGATGTTATGGAACCAAATAAAGCTCGACAACAACAATATAGCTATATCGATCTTCGTTTTGGGATGAGCGATGGCGAAACGACTGCTGAGTTTTACATTGATAACGTCACAGATGAAAGGGCTGAAATCAGTAATACCTTTGTGTTTGATAGGCAACGTGTGTCTTATATAAGACCAATGACTATGGGCATAAGGTACAAGAAAAACTTTTAGTTTTAAGATAAGCTAAAAATTAAGAAGGGAGCTTAGGCTCCCTTTTTAATTGGATAATAAGAATCATTATTTTTTCATTAACACAATAAATGTCACAAACTCAATTAGACACATCTAAAGCGACCGAAGCTGTAAAGGAGGCTAGATTTGTCGAAGCACTTAGATTATTGAAATCAAATCTTGCAAAAGACCCAAATCATATTGATAGCCTATATTTGGCTGCAGTTAGCTCAAGGTATTTAAAGAATTATGATGATTCAAAAAAATACATAGAGAGTTTGTTGAGCAATGCTCCTGATATGGGGAGAGCTTACCAAGAATTAGGCCATCTCAATAGAGATACTGGGAATGAGGAAGATGCAATTAGGCATTACCGGCAGGCTTGCGAATTAAATCCTGCATTACCCTCGTGCTGGAACGCTTTATATAGTTACTTCAAAATGAATAAGAATCAGCCTGCCGCTGATCATGCATACATGCAAATGAATACTCTTCAGTCCATGCCAAGAGCTTTGCTTTACATAAGTCAGATTCTCAACGAAGGAAAACTAGGCATTGCAGAGGAAAAATGTAGAGAATTTCTTAAACAGTATCCAACCAACACGTTCGCAATGTCATTGTTATCTGAGATTGCTGATCGATTAGGGTATTTTGATGATGCAGAGTTTTTACTTGAAAGTGCGGTTAAATTAAACCCCGATGATGGGGAGCTTCGCATGAAATACGCAATGATTCTTCGTAAGAAACAAAAGTTCTCAAAGACCATGGAGCAAGTAAACATATTGTGTGAACAATTCCCTGAAAATCTTTCATATCAGGCACAGAAAGCAAGTGAAATCATGCAAAACGGTGAGCACAATGAGGCAATTGATTTATTCGATGAAATCCTTCGAAAGAATCCATATAACTTTAGCATTCTTACATCCAAGGGCCACGCGCAAAAAACCTTAGGTAAGACAGAACAAGCAATTAACAGTTACCAATCTGCATATAAAGTAAAACAAGATCATGGCGAAGCATTTTTCTCATTGGCTAATTTAAAAACATATTCTTTTACTAAAAATGAATTAAATAATATGAGGGAGCAACTCAAAAGGGTTGATCTAACATTGAGGGATAAATCCTACTTTCATTTTGCATTGGCTCAAGGTTGTGAGGCAGTTGGTGAATATGAAGAAGCATTTTTCCATCTCGATTCTGGCAACAAGATTAAAAATAAACAAAGCAAATATTCCATAGAAAGAATGGATGGAGAGTTACAAGCACAGATTGATGTATGCGATCAATCCTTCTTTGAAGGTCATGGCAATGGTGGCTATGAAACAAAGGATCCAATATTTATTCTGGGTCTACCGAGGGCTGGCTCAACCTTAATTGAACAAATATTGGCTTCGCATTCAATGATTGATGGAACGCTCGAACTTCCAAATATTCTTTCTATGGCGCAAAGCCTCAGAGGCGATGATATTTATGGCAAGGAAGGCAATTATCCCAAAAGCATGAAAAATCTAACGCTTGAGCAAAGAATGGAAATGGGAAATAGATTTATAAATGATACGAGAATGCATAGAAAAGATGCTCCAAGATTTACCGATAAGATGCCCAATAATTTTCGTCACATTGGGCTGATTCACTTGATCATGCCAAATGCAAAGATTATTGATGCCAGAAGGTATCCTTTGGATTGTTGCTTCAGTATGTTCAAGCAGTTATTTGCCCAAGGACAAGAATTTACGTATGGGTTAGCTGAAGCAGGCAGCTACTATAAAAGTTATGTTAAGCTGATGAATCATTGGGATGAGGTTTTACCAAATAAGATCTTGAGGGTTAATAATGAGGACATCATTGATGACTTAGAAGGTCAAGTGTCAAGAATGCTTGAATTTCTAGAACTGCCTTTTGAGGAATCTTGCATCACTTTCTATGAAACGGATCGGTCTGTCAGAACAGCAAGCTCAGAACAGGTCAGAAAACCAATCAATAGGTCTGGAATGGATAGGTGGAAGCCATATGCAAAAAACCTGGAACCTTTATTGAATGGACTTGGGCGAGACCTTATTAAGCCTGATGATATTGAGCTTATTGAATCGAGTTGATGACTGTAAGATTAAAACTATGATTGATGCATTAAAAAGTTATGGCCATTAGCGTTTTTGATCTTTTTAAGATTGGTATCGGGCCGTCCAGTTCGCATACCGTTGGCCCCATGATTGCGGCACGGAAATTTATGCTGAGCATAGAAGCATCCAATGAATTAGGAAAGGTGACTCGTATTCAATCTGAGATGTATGGTTCTCTTGGCGCCACTGGTAAGGCCCATGGCACGCCTAAAGCCATTATTTTGGGATTGGAGGGGGAGCAACCCGATCAGGTTGATGCAACTCTAATCACCCAGCGAATCGAAAAAATCCATGCCGAAGGAAAAATCAACTTACTGGGAAAACAAATGATCGACTATGATCAAGAGACAGACCTTAGGCATTTTCGAAGAAAATCACTTCCTTTTCATCCGAACGGAATGATGTTTACCGCCTTTGATGAGAAAGGTGAGCGATTGACCCAAAAAACTTACTATTCTGTAGGGGGTGGTTTTGTTGTGGATGATTCCAATGAAGATGGAAATTACATAGCTGAAGATGAAACCGCAATCACTTATCCCTACGACACAGCTGCTGAGCTTTTAGATCACTGCAAAAAAGAATCACTCAAGATATCCGATGTAATGATGGAAAATGAGAATGCATGGCGACCAGAAAATAAAACCCGTGAAGAGTTGCTTCATTTATGGTCTGTGATGGAAGAAGTCGTTAATTGTGGCATTGCCAATAAAGGAATTTTACCGGGCGGACTGAATGTCGAACGTAGATCCCATAAGCTTCACGAAAAACTCACGCAAAAATCAAAAAAAGAACCCAATGATCCATTGACAATACTTGATTGGGTAACGCTTTATGCATTGGCAACCAACGAAGAGAATGCCGCAGGCGGGAGAGTGGTTACCGCACCTACCAATGGAGCAGCAGGCATTATCCCTGCTGTTTTACATTATTACATGCGGTTTGTGCCCAAAGCCGATGATGATGGAGCGGTTAGATTTTTATTAACTGCCGCTGCAATAGGTATTCTCTATAAAAAGAATGCATCCATCAGCGGTGCTGAGGTCGGCTGTCAAGGCGAAGTTGGCTCAGCTTGTTCAATGGCAGCTGGAGCACTAGCAGAAGTTCTTGGCGGCACGCCAGCACAAGTTGAAAATGCAGCTGAAATTGCCATGGAACATAATTTAGGGCTTACTTGTGATCCGATAGGTGGCCTGGTGCAAATACCCTGTATAGAGCGCAATGCTTCTGCATCGGTCAAAGCAATCCATGCTGCCCGTATGGCACTTCAGGGAGACGGAACTCACTTTGTTTCGTTGGATAGAGTGATTCAAACAATGAGAAAGACCGGTGAAGATATGAATCTTAGATATAAAGAAACATCTCGCGGGGGGCTAGCAACGAATGTATTAGAGGTGCCTGTAAACATTATTGAATGCTAGTATACTGCTGACCTCATATGAGCTTTTTCCAGAATCTAATTTCATCCATAAAGAGCGGACCGCTTAGGAGTCGCTATCTTAGGTCAAAAGATTTTGGCCATCTTCATGAAGATATCAATAAGGCTGTAGAGTCAGTCATGTCAAAAAGCGGAGAAGTTTCTTCACTGGTTTACGCAGAACATCTTTCCAACTTAATAGAAGATCTTGGCGATAAGCAATTTATTGATTTCTTTAATTCTCTCTTAGAAAAATATGACATAGATTCAAATTCTTTATCAGAAGCGTCTAAAGAATATTCAAGGAATAAAACTCAAAGAAACTTAGAGGCAATTACTCAATCTTCTGAACCCCAATGGGTTGAGCTTTTCAGAAGATTGAACACGGTATCTGAAGGCACCCATAAATTGGTCAAACTCAGAGAGAGGATCAGGTCTCTTGAAAAAGATAACACTGACTTGGCGTTCTTTGATGTAGCCCTTTTAAATCTATTTAAGCATTGGTTTAATCCATCCTTTTTAGTCCTAGAACGAATAGATTGGTCAACTCCTGCCAGTATTTTAGAAAAGATAATTGCTTACGAGGCTGTTCATGAAATCAATTCATGGAGTGATCTCAGGGCCAGATTGGAACCAGAAGATCGGAGATGCTTCGCCTTTTTTCATCCGCTCATACCCAATGAACCACTTATCTTTGTTGAGGTGGCATTGACCGATGATATGCCAAAGATGATTGATGAGGTGATCAAGATTGATAGAGGCATTACTCATCAGGAAGATATTAATACAGCAGTTTTTTATTCCATTTCAAGCTGTCAGGATGGCCTCTCAGGCATCTCATTTGGTAACTTTTTAATTAAAGAGGTAGTCCATAAGCTGAAACAAGAAAATGAAGACTTGGAAAGATTTGTGACGCTTTCGCCAGCACCCAATTTTACAAAATGGCTTAAAGAAAAATCCATAGGCGAGAATATCGATGGAGACAGTCTTCTTAAACAAGCATTAATTTATCTTGCCGACTCAGATAGAGATGATGGGTTTCCCAATGATCCTGTCGCTCGATTTCATTTAGGCAATGGAGCTACTCTAGAAAGGGTCAATATAAATGCCGATCTATCTTTAAAAGGAATGCATCAGTCAAAAGGCGTCATGGTTAACTATCTATATGAGCTTGATTCATTAGAGAAGAACCACGAATTATTTTTTAAAACAAAAATAGTTCAACAATCAGAAGGAATTAAAAGCCTTAGAAAAAAGTTCCAAATTCAGTAACCAGCTAAAACAAATTTTTTACTGAGTCTTATTTAAATCAGATTTATAGGTTTCAGTTAAAGCCATTACTGATAGTAGAGTGAGCAGTGCAGCAAATGCCATGTAAGCTGAAACCCAGAAGATGTCTAATTCTTTCCACAATTTAACAGCTATAGTTGGAGCAAATGCTCCGCCAAGAATAGCCCCGAACTGGTAACCCAAGGTTGCTCCTGAATATCTCACCTCAGTACTAAATAGTTCAGTAAAAAAAGCCGCCTGAGGGCCATACATCATCGCTAAAAAGACCAGTCCTCCCGATACAGCCAGAGTTATTAACCAAAAATTTCCCGTATCAACCAAGGGAAAAATAGCAAATGCCCATAGACCCGATAAGACTGCACCCAACATAAAAATACCTTTTCTCCCGTGTCTATCGGAGTATGAAGAGAATAGAAACTGCACGGGGACCATTATTGCTGAAGCAATTAAGACTGCAGTGAGCATGTCATCCCTTGCCATGTTTGCACTTTGAACTCCATAGGCTAGTAAGAATGCTATTAGGATATAAAAAGTAACCTGGATGTTGAGAAAAGCTCCAGCAGCCAAAATGATCCTTTTGGGATATTTTCTGATTGCCTCGATGATCGGTGATTTCTGGATAACAATCCCATCATTATCCTGCTGATCGTTTCTATGGGCCGCTAATTCCTTAAACGCTTCAGTGTCTTCAATATTTAATTGAATATACATACTGATAACGATTAAAAGAGCGCTGGCAAGAAAAGGAATTCTCCAGCCCCAAGCATTAAAAAATTCTTCTGAAACCAAAGCACTGGTAATAATGAGGGCTAAGTTGGCTAATATCACTCCGATTGGCGCGCCAGCTTGAGCAAAAGCTCCGTAATAACCCCTTTGATCCGATGGAGCGCTCTCGGTAACTAAAAGCATGGCACCGCCCCATTGACCACCAATAGCCAATCCTTGTGAAAATCTCAATAGAGTAAGAAGAATGGGCGCCGCAACACCAATCATTGCATAAGTCGGTAACAGGCCTATTAATGTGGAGGAGATTCCCATTAACATTAACGCACTCATGAGCGTTTTCTTTCTTCCTATTTTGTCCCCAAAATGACCAAAGATAATCCCACCAATTGGTCTTGCTATAAAACCGGCGGCAAACGTCAATAATGATAGAATTAAAGCCGTTGTGGGAGGCATTTCTCCAAAAAAAGCCGTTGGAAAAATAAGAGCTGCCGCTGCTCCATAGAGAAAAAAATCATACCATTCTATGCTGGTGCCCGCTAAAGCCGTAAGGGCAACTTTACGCATGTTTGAATTAATTTGATTATTTTTTAAACTCTCTTCATTCATCTTTATATTATAAATTAATAGCTGGCTGAAGAAATATTTTCTAGAGAGACTCAATCATTCATTTAGCATCTAGAAAGCTGAGAAGGAAAAAAGACACCCAAATAAAATTTGGGTGTCTTTCTTGTTTTTAGGATATTAGAAATTTTTGCTTAGATTCAATCCAACGGTTCGAGGTTGATTGGTAAAGAAAGCAAGCCTTGCTCTACCACCACGCTCTCTATTAAAAGATAAGTGTGCATTCTCATCAGAAAAATTATTAATATAGAGTGCAGCTTCCCAGCCATTTTCCATTTCTACCCCAACCCTTATGTTAAAAATAGTATAAGACGGCAGAACTAAATCCAAGTTCGTCACTTCAGTTCCTGAGGCACCGCCAAAAGCCAGTCCAGATGAGAACACGCCTGCATCTTGTAATTGATCTGTTGGTTGGGTAACTCGGTCACCGATATGGTTAATTGTGCCAGTAAAATATGCATCCCCAAATTCAGTTGAAAACTCATAAGTGGCCGTTGCCGCTAATTGAATTTCAGGCACAGAAGCCAAACGATTCCCATCCTTAAGGCCGCCTAAAACAGCACCATTTGCATCTTGAACAGTTGACTTAAACTCAGCATTAATCGAACTTCCTGCAAAAGATAGTGTTAACTGATCAGTTGGCTGTGTAATGTATTCAATTTCAATTCCGCTTGTCTGTGCTTCAGGCACATTAAATGAAATCCTTGAGGAGCACGAACCTGCATCTAGAGTTGCCTGGAGATCGTCTATGTCAGCTTGAAAAGCTGCTGCATTTAGGGTTGCACCATTGCTAAGACGAGATTTTATACCAATCTCATAATTCCATAAGGTCTCATCATCATAATCCTGATAGCCACCAAATATTAACTTGTCTTCAGGAGTACACATATTTGCATTCAATGGGTCATTGACCCCACCAAGTCTGACGCCTTGTGAGATCTGTGCATTAAATGTGACATTCTCATTGTGGTCATAACGAACCAGGACCCTTGGAGCAAACCCACTAGAAGTGGTTTCATTTAGAGTGCCTGAATCACCATTGGCAAATAATCCACCTGAAGTGATGGTTCTGCTTTCATCAAGATCATAATAACGTCCACCAAAAGTCACTTGTGTCTGTTCATTCACATCATAGGTTGCTTCACCAAATATAGCGGTTTGCTTAATGTCATACGGTAAGTCTGAATTAAATGGTGAATCAAGATTTGGGAATCCATTGATTGTCGCAGCTGCAGTTCCTGCACCTAGTGTGGCATCTGTCCAAACAGCAGAGCCAGGAGTTGGTAGACGCTGTGCGTATTCTCTTTGTGTGTCTGAATAGAAGAAACCGACTACCCATTGAAAGGGGCCATCATCATTTGATGCAAAACGAAGTTCTGCTGTATTTTGTTCAAGTGCAGTTGTATCTCTAAGGTTTGATGGAAGAATATACATCGCTGGATCATATCCAATATCGTGCCATACACTGCTTGTCAACGCTGTAGCATCACGACTCACTAGAATATCTCTATCTAAGTAACTGGCCACAAAAGTCATGTCATAGTTTTCCATATTGGCTTCGACAACGATATCGGCCAAGGTTGTATCATCTTCATAACCTTCTTGTAACAAGAGATGTTGCTCACGAGGCTTGAATGTCCTGGGTGATCTTGTCGTCGTGTATGGATTGGCAAACATGTTGAACTCTTCTTGGCGGTTATACCCATCGAAGTCAATCTGTTGCACAATGATTCGAGGCGTAATACTCACATTTTCACTGGGCGAAAAAGTTGCTGCCAACCTTAGGCCTTCTCTTTTTCCACTATTGATGTCTTCATTTTTTGTACCATCTTCCCCATAGGCATCAATATACCCAGCAAAATCTGTGGAATATATCACTGCCCTAAGTGCTGCATTATCGCCAAATGGTAGGTTTACCATTCCCTTCGCATGTCCACCATTTGAACCATCAGTAACACTGCTCACATCAAAATCCAACGAGGCTTCAAATTCCTCAGGATTTGGTTTATTGGTAATATATCTTACGGTTCCACCAATAGATCCTGAGCCAAATAGTGTTCCCTGCGGACCACGAAGTGTTTCAAAACGATTCAGATCATAAAGATCAAAGTCAGGCGTAAATAAAGACAATGAAATTACAGACTCATCCATGTAAACACCGACCTGCTCTTTCACGCCAGGTTGGTCTCTAACAATTTGCCCTGCAGACAAACCTCTGATACCGACTTGGCTTTGCCCAGGCCCGAGATTTTGTACAGCTAGGCCAGCAACATTCCTTGCAATATCCTCAAAACTTGCTGCGCCTGTTCTTTTTATATCTTTAGCTGTTTGTGCATTAATAGAAAAGGGGACATCTTGTATAGTCGATTCCCTTTTGGTTGCTGTAACCACTATCTCTTCTATAGCAGCCCATGATGTTTGATAAGTGAACAGACCCAGTGTCACTATCGCTAAAACTAAAATATTCCTAAATTTCATAATTAACCCCATTTTTTTTGATCCTAAATAATCTCATTACACACTATTAAAGACCTTGATATAAATCAAGTTATAAACTGTTCGTTTAGATTATCTTTGCAAGAGAAAATGCAATGAAATCACTAAAAGCTTAAAAATGGTGGGCCCGGGAGGACTCGAACCTCCGACCAATGGATTATGAGTCCACTGCTCTAACCAACTGAGCTACAGGCCCTTTGGGAGTGATTATTCTATCATCATAATGAATGTTATACTCCAAACAAGTTTAAAGAATATGAATTCAGTTTTATGGAAATCAATAGAGCATTCACAAGAATAGAAGAGGGAGAAATTCATTATCGATATTCGGGTAATGAGTCAGATGAGACTATCTATATGATTCACTCTTCACCTGCATCCTCAGTCATTTTGCTTCCATTGATGGGAGAATTAAATGCTCATTTCCATACAATTGCTCCTGATACCCTGGGATTTGGTGATTCCGTTCCTCCAACCAAGGATCAACCTTCAAGTGCTGATTATGCAGAAAGCGTTATAAGAGTTTTGGATCAATTAGAGATAGATCAATGCTATTTTTATGGCAGCCATACTGGTGCCCATATAGCGACAGAGGTAGCTATCAATTTCCCTGATCGGGTTAAGAAATTAGTTCTAGATGGGATTGCAATGTTTACTGATGAGGAAAAAGAAGATTTTCTCAAGCATTATGCACCAGAAATAAAGCCCGATGAATTTGGGCGCCATCTTATCTGGGCATGGAATTTTGTTCGAGACCAGTTCATTTATTTTCCTTATTACAAGAGAAGCCCAGAATATAGAAGAGCTGAGGTAGAAATGCTTCCACCAGAAATCTTGAATAATCTTGTGCTTGAAGTCCTAAAAGGTCTAGACACTTATCATAAGGGTTACCATGCAGCTTTTACTCATAATATGACAGAAAGACTTCCATTGATTAAAGTAGAAACTTTATGTGGGGCATCGGAAGATGATCCATTAAAAGCGGGTGTTGACAAGGCATTGGATCTTATACCAAATTCAAAAAAAGCCACTTTTCCTGGCGAAGCTAAATCTGATGGCTTAAAGACTAAGGCAAGAACGATTGCCGATTTCTTGAAGTCTTAACTCTCGTTCATGAAGCTTTTCAGCTTCTCACTTCGAGATGGATGCCTAAGCTTTCTTAATGCTTTTGCTTCAATCTGTCTAATACGCTCACGAGTCACATCGAACTGTTTTCCAACCTCTTCAAGCGTGTGATCTGTATTCATATTGATGCCAAAACGCATCCGGAGTACCTTTGCTTCTCTTGGTGTTAGGCTTTCAAGAATATTGATGGTGTTTTCTTTGAGACCTGTTTTGGTAGCAGCGCCATCAGGCTGATCGATAGTGCCATCTTCAATGAAATCGCCTAGTATTGAATCCTCATCATCCCCAATTGGTGTTTCCATGGAAATGGGCTCTCTTGAAATCTTCAATACTTTCCTGATCCTAGAAACTGGCATCTCCATTACTTCAGACAATTCTTCCACGCTTGGCTCTCTTCCTTTTTCTTGAATCATTTGTCTTTGTATGCGATTGAGCTTATTGATCGTCTCAATCATGTGAACCGGAATACGGATGGTTCTTGCTTGGTCTGCAATCGATCTGGTAATGGCTTGTCTGATCCACCAAGTTGCATAAGTTGAGAATTTATAACCTCTTCGGTACTCAAACTTATCGACCGCCTTCATCAGACCTATGTTTCCTTCTTGAATGAGATCCAAGAATTGCAGACCTCTGTTTGTATATTTCTTAGCAATTGAAATCACGAGTCGCAGATTGGCCTCAACCATCTCTTTTTTAGCACGATCTGCTCTTATTCTTCCCATATTCAATTCACGGTTGACCTCTTTGATTCCTTGAATTGACAAATAGGAGGTTTCTTCCAATTTTGCCAACCTTTTTTGGTTTGCCACAATCTTGGCTTTGTTTTTATTGAGTATGGATGAGTACTTTCTTTTCGCACGAATGTATTTGTCAACCCAAGTCAATTTGCTCTCATTGCCAATGAATGTTTTCCTTAATTCATCCATCGGAAGACCGGCTTTATTAACCACCAATTCTCTGATTTCTTTTTCAAAACGCTTCACTTCATCCATGTAGGTTGTGATGATCATTTGTAGCAGATCAAATAATTTAGGAGAAATCTTTACTCCCATCAGTGTTTCTTTGATCAAGGCTTTTTGCTTTTCGGCTTTCTCGATATCATTTCCTTCTATCAACGTGATGAGTCTATTGGTTTGACGACTGAGTTTTTTAATTTCTTTCTCAATCGCAGCGACATCAATTTCTACCGGTTCAGCATTGTCATCAGAGTTAATTTGAATGATTTCATCATTCTCAAATGCAAAATCTGAGAAAATATCTAAAAGCTTGCTCTCGTCTTTGTCCTCTTCTTGAGCAATCACTTCTTTGATCGTTTGATATCTTTCTTGAATAAAAATTAATACCGGCAAGAAAGAGGAGAGTGTTTCTTGAATCTTATTGTTTCCATCTTCAATTTTTTTGGCAATGACAATTTCACCCTCTCGATCGAGAAGTTCAATCGTCCCCATCTCACGCATGTACATTCTGACCGGATCAGTGGTTTTCCCAATTTCATTTTCGATTGGGTTGATGGTCTCTTGATCATTGGCCTCGTTTGCATTATCCGATGCTTTATTGGCGTGCTCTTGGACGGATATTCCCATATCGCTGATCATCTCAACAATTTCTTCCAAGCGATCAGCCTCTATGACACCCTCTGGAAGGTTCTCATTCAACTCAGCATAAGTAATGAATCCTTCATTTTTGCCTTTTTTCAGAAGCAACTGAAAGGGTGACTCTTCCTCGTCAGAGGAATCAATCGACTCGTCTTCATCTTCTGTGAAGACTGACTGTAATTCATCGAGATCTAGGCTTTCTTCTTCGTCGATGGCATTTTTTGTCACTTCTTCTTCTTTTAAATTTTCTTCAGTCATTATTTTGGTGCCGCTTATAAAAATTGGTTGGGTATTATAGCCCTATTTATGTTGATATTTATCAATTTTTTGGATTATTTGTCAGTTCTTTGAGCCTCTTTTCATCCGATTCACTTAAATCTTTATTCTTTGCTTTTTCAAGAAGACTATTGAGCTCTTTTTTTGTATTTGCTTTTTTTAGACTCAAAACGATGTCATCGAACTCTTTTTCAAGCTCTGAGGCATTCACGATAATCTCCTCTACAGCGAGTTCTGCTAAAAATCGTCTCAATTGATCATTTTCAAAATGTTGAACAATGGTTGCCACCTTTATGGATTCATTGTCATGGACTAAACCTATGATTTCTTTAAGAATATCAACACCTTTTAGATTTATGAATTCAAGATGATCATTTGGTGAGAGTTTGGTTCCAAGACTTGGTTGATGCAAAAGAACCCTGATGGCTTGATGAACAAGTGTCGGCCTTTTTATGCTTTCTCTTTTGACCTCTTTTCTAGGCTTTTGTATTTCTGTTGACCGAGGTAAGAAGCTTTTTGTGGGCACTCCATAGTGTTTGGCAATTTTTTCTACGACGAGATCTTTGTAAATTCCTTCTCTGATCTGACGAACCAGATGGATTGCTTTTTCAGCAGCATTTGCCTTTCCAGTCAAAGAGTCGATCTCAAAACTGCTGTTACAAATCTCTATGATCATGTCGTCTAATGTGAACGATTCTTTTAGCAATTTTTTAAAAGGTTCTGAGCCGTGTTCCCTTACTGCTGTATCGGGATCACTGCCTTTCTCAAGCATCAAGAACCTCACACTCTTATTCTGTTTGATCAGAGGAAGGCAGATCTCAAGAGCTCTGACGGCTGCTTTTTTCCCGGCATTGTCCGCATCGAAGCAAAAAGTGAGCTCGTTTGCCTTTTGAAAAATGAGTTTAATGTGGTTCTCAGTGGTTGCGGTTCCCAAGGTTGCCAGTGCGTTCTTCATCCCGTATTGAGCGAGTCCAATGACATCCGTGTATCCTTCGACAAGTATGACTTCTTTCGTGTTTGAGATCTCCTGTTTGCCTTCAAATAGACCGTAAAGGAGGTAGCCTTTTTTAAAAAGTGTTGTTTCGGGTGAGTTTAAATATTTTGGATCATCTTCTTCATCGATGACTCTTCCACCAAAACCAACCACGTCTCCCCGATTGTCGCGAATTGGAAACATGACTCTATTTCTGAATCGGTCATAGTACCCTCCCTTATCTTTTTTGATGATGAGACCGGCCTCAAACAATTGGTCAATATTCTTTTCGGTCGTTCCAAAATTTTTCGTGAGGTCATCCCATGAGTTATTTGAAAAACCAATGCCAAAATATTTTGCTGTCTTTCCATCAATGCCCCTATCTTTAAGGTATTCAATGACTTTTTTTGAAGACTTTAAATTGGACTGAAAGTAACCAGAGACTTCATTGAGCAGTGATTTTAAGCTTGTTTGCTTTTGAGTGAGTTTGATATCCTCATTGGATTTAGGGACCTCCATACCCAACATTTTTGCAAGCTCCTCAATGGCCTCAACAAATGTGAGCTTTTCATAATCCATCAAAAAACCAAGGCTCGTTCCGTGAGCGCCGCATCCAAAGCAATGATAAAAACCTTTCTCAGGACTGATGGTGAAGGAGGGTGTTTTTTCGTTATGAAAGGGGCAACATGCTTTGTATTCCTTTCCTGCCTTTTTGATTTCGACACGCTTTCCAATGATCTCAGTAATATCTGATCGATCAACCAAATCATCTATGAATGTTTGTGGAATTCTTTCTACCATCGCACGAAAATAATAATTACCAGAGAGAAAAGTCTAACTAGTAAGTCTAAGTAGATTTGGAAAAAAAGTAAAAGGTCTATCTAAGAGACTTGCTTTGAGATGATTTCGCGGACCATTTGGCTAGCCAATTTCATATCAATTTTTGATCCGGCTTCATTTTTAAGTGAAGCCATGATAGTTCCCATTTCCTTCATGCTGACTGCACCCATATCACTTATGATTCTTTCGATCATTTCAGCAACTTCGTCTTCTCCCAATTTCTCTGGAAGATATGCTTTTAAGATTAAAGCTTCCTGACTCTCTTTTTCAAAAAGCTCATTCCTGCCAGCAGCCTCATACTGTTCCGCTGCTTCATACCTTTGCTGCATCTGCTTTTCAATGATTGAGATCACATCATCATCCGATAGCTCAGTCCTTGTATCGATCTCTTTTTGTTTGATTGCAGCAACCAACATCCTTAGTGTAGACACCCTCAGTTTTTCGCCTGCTTTCATGGCATCCTTGACGTGGGATTGGATTTCAGTGAAGAGCGTCAAAGTAGATTAGTAGAGTCTTTTAGAACGATTGTGCTCTCGATTGACTCTCTTTTTTTCTCTTTTGGCAGCGGCAGCTTTTTTTCGCTTCTTTTCTTGGGTTGGTTTCTCGTAGAATTCTCTTTTGCGGTATTCATTCACAATACCAGCTTTCTCGCAAGCCCTCTTGAAGCGTCTCAGCGCGTAATCGAAATATTCGTTATCTTTTACTTTTACTAATGGCAAAACTTATACCTTTCAGTTGAATTAAATAAATATATACTTAAACCCTTAATAGTCGGTGAAATATACAGATTAACCATTCAAAAAGCAAAGGAAATGACCTCTGATTTAATATTAGGCATAGAGACCAGTTGTGACGAAACAGCAACGGCATTGTACGACTCCAAGAAAGGACTGATTGCTCATAGAGTATTCAGCCAAATCGAGTTGCATCGTGACTATGGAGGCGTTGTACCAGAGTTGGCGTCTCGAGATCATATCAGCAAGTTGTTACCAATGATTGACCACTTACTTGAAGAAACAAATAAAGCCATTACGGATGTTAATGCTATTGCATACACTGCAGGTCCAGGTTTATCAGGGGCCTTGCTTGTTGGTTCTGTTACAGCAAATGCATTGGCATTCTCGCTTGGTATTCCAAGCATTCCTGTCCATCATATGGAGGCCCATTTGCTAGCCCCCCTATTGGAGAGCGATCGATCAAAAATGCCATTTGTTGCTCTATTGGTGTCTGGAGGACATACACTTTTGGTTTATGTCAAAGAGAGAGGAGTGTATGAATTGATTGGACAAACTTTAGATGATGCAGCCGGCGAAGCCTTTGATAAAGCATCGAATCTTTTAGGTTTAGGCTATCCAGGAGGCCCAGCTATTGCGAAAAAAGCACTGACTGGTAAGCAGAATGTTTTTGAATTTCCTAGACCCATGATGGACCCCAAAGAGAATCTTGATTTTAGCTTCAGCGGTTTGAAGACCTCTCTTCTATACACTGTAAATAAGCTCAAGGATCAGAAAGCTTTAGATGAACAATGCATCGCAAATATAGCAAACGCCTATGAGGAGGCAATCGTTGATTGCTTGGTAGAGAAAAGCAGAAGAGCCGTCAGTCAGATGGATGTGGATACCATCATCATTGCTGGAGGCGTTGGAGCAAACAGAAGACTGAGAGATGAAATGAAAGAAGTATTTGAAACAGTGGGCGTTGATGTAAGTTATCCTAGTATTGAATTTTGCACAGACAATGCGGCAATGATTGCATTGACAGGATGTTTTAGATACCAAGATGGAATCGTGAATAAAAACTATGAAATCAAGATTAATCCAAGATGGTCGATAGAGAATATATATAACTCGGAGTCACTGTGTGGATAAGATATTTCTAAAAAATTTAGAAGTCGAAACAGTCATTGGCATTTGGGAATGGGAGAAAAGACTTCCGCAGAAAGTTGTTTTTGATTTGGAGCTATCAACCGACATCAAAGTTGCAGCAGACTCAGATTCTATTGATGATGCACTGGACTATAAGGCTGTAGCAAAAAGAATTAAGGCGATTGTTGCAGATCATCAATTTGAGTTAATTGAAACATTGGCAGAAACAATCGCTCAGACAATCTTGAATGAATTCGATGTATCTTGGCTGAAACTAAAAGTTTCAAAGCCCTTTGCAATAAGAGATTCTGAAAATGTGGGTTTGATTATTGAGAGGACCAAACAGGAAGCATAAATTGAGTCACTCTAAAGCCTATCTCAGTTTAGGAAGCAATGTTTCCCCAGAAAAGAATATCCAATTTGCATTGGATCAATTAAGAAGAATCTTTGGCGAGACAGTGCCATCATCAACTTATCTGACAAAGGCTGTAGGATTTGAGGGGCCTGATTTTCTCAACTTAGTGGTGAAAATTGAAACCGATCTAGATCCTGCAACATTGATTGATCAGCTTCATAGCATTGAAGAAATGACAGGCAGAGTCACCGGAACGAAAGCATTTAATGACAGAACGCTAGATATCGATGTTTTAATATATGACGATTGTATAAATCTCGATTTGAATATACCTCGAGATGAGATTTTAAAGCACGGATTCGTTCTCGAGCCGCTGGCAGAATTGTATCCAGATGGCTTGCATCCCATTGAAAAAATTACCTTTCTTGAATTATGGAATAGACTGAAAGATGATCTGGATGCTTCTCAGAAGATCTGATTAGGAATCAATTGATGCCTCTACCGCCATCTACCGCAATGATTTGTCCAGTCATGTAATCGGCATCTTCGATGAGAAATTTTATTGCATTGGCAATGTCTTTTGGCGATCCAGATCGTCTCAGTGGGATTTGTGCGATGATTTTTTCTTTAATGTTCTCCGGGGGTTCTTTTTCAGGCCATAAGATCATACCAGGAGCGACGCCATTGACTCTTACATCAGGCGCTAAATCTCTTGCCAGTGACCTTGTGAGCATGGCTAAACCAGATTTAGCAGGCCCATAAATTGGGTGATTGCTTAATGGTTTGGATGCATGAATATCCACCATATTAATAATTGAACCTTTCGTTTTCCTTAAATATTGAGCAGCATGCTTACATAGAAACATGGGAGCTTTTAGATTTGTTCCAATCAAATTATCCCAATCATCATGCGTAATGTCATCAATGGGCGTTGGATAAAATGTCGATGCATTGTTGATCAAGACATCCAGTCGACCTGTTTTACTGAGAACATTTGGAATCAAGCCCTCAAGGGCATCGTCTGACGTCAAATTGGCACCAAATACCATGGCTGAGTTTGCTCTGACAACATTGAGTTCATGACTCAATGATTCCGCATCTTGATTTGAGCTATTGTAATGGATGGCTAGGTTCATGCCTCTTGCATGCAATGTTTTAGCAACTTCAGCACCAATCCGTTTTGCTCCCCCTGTGATGAGTACCCATTTATTATCTTGATCATTCATAACTCTATTTTAATTGAAAAGTTATATGATGGATAATTAAAAAAAGAGCCGTGATCAACGCACAGAATGAATCCAGAAAATGAACAAACATTTTTGCTTAATGAACTTCTAAGAAATAGAATCGATCAAAGCAATGGTTGGATACCATTTGACCTCTTTTTTAATACGGTAATGTATGAACCCGGATTGGGATATTATTCTTCCGGCTCTCACAAAATAGGTCAAGGCGGTGATTTCACCACTGCACCTGAGATCTCAAAATATTTTTCAAAAGCCATTGCTAGGCAGACCATTCGATTGCTTGAGATGCATGATGCACCTTCTGTGATTGAAGTAGGAGCCGGGAAAGGCACATTTGCATTTGAATACCTAAAAGAACTCCAAGAAACGGAGACTGAAATTAATCACTACTATATTCTTGAAATCAGCGCGGACCTGAGGGACAGGCAAATGCAATTGATATCCGGTTTACCAGAGAACATAAGAAGTAAGGTCACATGGCTCGAGTCTCTTGATATAGAGCCGATCAATGGGATAGTGATAGCAAATGAGGTGATTGACGCTCTGCCATTCAAGCGTTTTATCATAGAAAATCAACAGACATATGAATTGGGAGTCACTCAATCAAATGGTGAGCTTGAAGAGTCAAAAAAAAAGAGCGACAAACAATTAAAGAATGAAATCGAGATCATTTCTGCTGAAATCAAAAGAAAATTCGAAGACGGTTACAGCTCTGAGATTCGATTGGATCTTCATAAATGGTTCAAAGGAATCTCTTCATTGATTAAGAAAGGCTCAATGGTATTTGTGGATTATGGATATGACAGGAGTGATTTTTACAGGCCTGAGAGAGCAAAAGGAAATATGATTTGCCATTATCAGAACCGGGTCATTGAGGACCCATTGAAGAACATTGGCTTTCAAGATATTTCTGCATCAGTGGATTTCACTCAGTTGGCGGATTGTGCCATTGAGGAAGGATTCTTTATTGATCTCTTTACGACGCAATCGATGTTTTTGCTTAACCAACAATCTTTGAGTGTGATCGAGGACATTAAGATGGATGAGTCACGAATCATGGAAGTCCAGAAACTCAAACAGCTGATTATGCCAAATCACATGGGCGATGTTTTTAAATGCATGATTCTTGGCAAGGGAATTTCGACAGACAATTTTGAAGAATTGAATCACTTAACTCATACTCTTTAATAACTTATGGATCTTATACAGGCATTGATACTAGCAATCATCCAAGGACTAACAGAGTTCTTGCCCGTTTCGAGTTCTGCCCACTTAATACTTGTTTCTAAGGTCATCGGATGGAACGATCAGGGATTATTGTTCGACATTGCATTGCATTTTGGAACTCTGCTCGCAGTCCTTATGTACTTTAAAGATGATCTTATCCGGATGATTAAAGACCCGATAAGGAATCGCGGAAAGAATATCATGCAATCAGATGCAATGATTTTAATCGTTGCAACAATCCCAGTTGTGATAGCAGGTGGCTTATTTAATGACTGGATTGAGAATAATCTTAGATCATCAAATGTGATAGCTTCGACAAGCATCATCTTCGGGTTTCTTTTGCTTGCATCAGATAAACTCAGCTCTGGAAGAAATAAATTAACACTTCAAATTGGATTGCTTATTGGACTTGCTCAAATTCTTGCTCTGATACCGGGTGTATCAAGATCGGGTATCACCATTACGATGGGCTTATTTATGGGTCTTGGAAGGATGGAATCTGCAAAATTTTCTTTTTTATTGGCAATCCCGGTCATTCTTGCAGCATCAGTCCTTCAAATCTATGAATTATATTCAATGGGGTTTTCTGACATTAGCTATATTCTTTTGATATCCGGTTTAAGCATCTCCTTTGTGATTGCTTATTATACGATTCACTGGTTTTTGGCTTTTGTCATGAGTATAGGAATGCTTCCTTTTGTGATTTATAGGGTAGCTCTGGGTTTAGTGATCTTTGCATTGCTATGAATCGAAACATTTGTGAATCATGAGTTCATTGATTGATAAAACGTATTACCTATGGGGAGAATTTAGTCACGGAGATTCTGTTTTACTTAATCAATTGCAGCAGAAAGCTAACAACCGACTCAAGGGTCCGGGATTTAAAGTCCATTTAACACTGTCCGGACCTTTCCATGACCTTAGTGAGGAAATTCTAGGGAGGTTGGAGGACATTGCTCTGACCAATGATGCACTGGAAATGAGAACAAATGGATATGGGACAGAGGATAATATCTTTCAGTCTTTCTATATTCAGATACAAATCTCAGCAGAGCTTCTTCATTTAAAGAAAACATTGGATAATTTTTTGAAGATTTCTCCTAAAGAATATAATCCTCACATCAGTCTTTTTTATGGGAAGAGGGAGCTTTATGTAAAAAATGAATTAATAAAGATATTGGCCTCTCCACCTCAAATAATTACATTGGACAGGATATCAATAGTGGAAATTATTGATGATATCGAGTCTTGGAAAGTGCTCTATTCATACCCAATGATTGATGGAAAAAGTGCAAAACTGAACTTAGGAAGACCGATATAGATCTAATTCAAAATCGAATCGATTTTTTCGATTCTTAGAGCATCAAGTTTTACCTTGATTGCATCTCCCTCCAGCCCTTTAAAGGAATCTTTGTCATAACCGATGTCTTTGCATGATTCAAAAGCATTCTTAACAAGCTGAGTTTTCTTTGTGAGATCAGGATCATCAATGAGATTATGAAACTCAATAGCCATTGAGAGATTTTCGGGATTTCTAAAAGCATCAGTTGCCTCAAGGATTTGGTGAACATCAGAAGCAGAAAAGATTTGTCTTGAGTTACCAATGATTCTAGATGTTCTCAAGACAACTTTGGCAAATGAGCTGAACGAATTTGGAAACTTCATCCGATTCTGGATCTCATCCAGATGATCAATCATATCTTTCTCGTTTAAATCATCTAAGGCGCAGAATATGGATGCCATCTTTATTTCGGGCGTTGCCTTATTGTATACAACAAGGGGAGAATCAGAAAAAACGTGATCAATGCCTTTTAGATCTGGATATATGTGATCAATGGCTTTGAAGTCAGACAAAGTTTTGAAATAAAGATCAAAGCATTCCGTTTGAAGTGCTTTTTCGGTTTCCAGCCAGATACGCTCAGGAACCAAATAATCTAATTCACCGCTGTTAACAATCTCTTTGATCAATTCCTTTGTCTCCTCAGCAACACTGAATCCAAATGAGCTCAACTTTGACATAAACCGAGCCACTCTGAGCACTCTTAGTGGGTCGTCTCTGAATGCATCTGAGACATGTCTCAGAACTCTATCTTTGAGGTCCTCCATGCCATTGAAAGGATCAATGAGCTTTCCCTGATCATCTTCGGCAATTGCATTGATGGTTAAGTCACGCCTCATGAGATCTTCTTCCAAAGTGATTTCTGGCCCAGCATTGAAATCAAAACCATGATACCCATGACCAGATTTGCTTTCCGTTCTTGCCAATGCATATTCTTCTGAATTTTTGGGATCTATATAGACAGGGAAGGATTTTCCAACTTTAATAAAGCCCTTTGATCGCATTTCTTCTGGGGATGAGCCTACGACAACCCAATCATGCTCCAATGGAGCAGGTAATCCAAGGAGTCGATCCCTTATTGCGCCCCCAACTAAATAAATTTGCATAGAGCTGTCGTCGGTTGAAAAATAATATCCTTATTTTCTCATCTGAATGATCAATTGACGACCATTTCTTTTAACTCTGAGAATTAGAATGTCTTTTCCTTCAGTGACTGACTTGAATTCTTCAAGATTTTCCACTTCCATATTGCCTACTGCCCAGATAATATCACCCGCTTTCAGTCGAGCTCGGTCTGCATTACTATTTGGCTCAACAGATAATATGATAATACCTTGTGACTTGCTTAAGTATGTTTCGGAATCTTCGACATAATCTGACAATTCAGCGCCCGCAAGCAAAGTGTTGATTTCATCTGCTTGGATTGTTTTTTCTGCAACAATTTCACCCAGTTTCGCATTCTTTGTTATCTGACGATTATTGCGAACAATTGTAATTCTGCACCTCTCACCACTCCTTTTCAGTCCAATGGCATTCCTCAGATCATTAACGCTCTCAATTTCTTTTCCATCGACCTTAACGATTACATCCCCAGGCTCTAGACCTGCGTCCTCAGCAGCAGAATCTGGCGAAACCTCCTGTATCAATGCTCCTTTATCAATATCCAGACCGAGCTGCTCAGAAACATCTTCGGATAAGTCACTTATGATTACACCAAGCAGCCCTCTCTTGACCGATCCAAAGTCAATGATTTGGCTTGTGATGTTTTTTACTGTGCTGACGGGAATGGCAAAGCCTATTCCGATGTTGCCTCCACTTCGAGTAAAGATTGAGCTAGGTATACCAATTAATTCACCCTGAAGATTAATGAGTGCACCACCAGAATTACCAGGATTGATTGCCGCATCTGTTTGAATCATCTCACCGAATCCATCAGCAGTCATTTGAGGTCTTCCCAATGCGCTTATTATGCCCGAGGTGACAGTTTGACTTAATCCAAATGGTGCACCAATTGCAACCACAGAGTCGCCGACTCTCACTGAGTCAGAATCACCAAGTTCTATTTCTGGTAACGGCTCATTACTGGTTATCTTTATCAAAGCTAAATCCGTGCCTTTATCAGATCCAAGTACTTCTGCATCATATTCTCTTCCATCTTTTGTAAACACTTTAATCTCATCAGCTCTGTTTATCACATGAGCATTAGTGATGATATATCCCAATACACCATCTACAATTACACCGGAACCGCCCCCGCCAAATTCACGTTCACGAGGCATTTGCGGTTGACCGAAGAATTTTTCAAAAAACGGATCATCAAAGAAGGGGTTTTGTTGAGATTTCATGGTTCCTCTTATAGCAATCCTCACAACTGCAGGAGAGGTTTCTTCAATTAAATCGGGAAGCGAATTTTTCTCAGATCCATTTTTGATTGTTGCAATAGCAGTTGTCAGAGACTTTTCTCCAGACTCAACGACACCATTTATGATTTCTAGAACCATCTCAGTGACTTCATCGCTGCTCATTTCCTCAGTGTCATGGCTTTGAGCAGGTGAAATTGTAAATGCAAGTAGAGTCGCAGAAAAAAGAAATAACTTAAGTTTATTTTTATCCATTTTTTTTAGTAAATTTGTTTTTAGTAAATGATGATCTTATATCATCAAAGGTGATGATCAAGACACTAATCACATTATTCATATTTTTTTCTCAATTGGATTTAGGGCTGTCAGCAACAAAATTGTTAATAAATTGTTGATAAAATCTTAATTAGCACTGAATATCATGAACACAACATATTGTGTTCATGATTTGTAATAATATGTGACAATATTCGTAATAAATGTTTATATTATCATGATAAATATATCATGTAAGTAACTGATATATATAATAAATAGTCTAAAATACAACAAAACCGAAAAATCTTGACAACCGGCGAAAATTCGCAATAATCTATTATTGTCTATACACAATATATTGTGTCATCAGAATACAAGAAATAGTCATGTAGGACTAAAAAAATAAGTCAGGGAAAGAATGTCTACAGCAAAAAAAACGGATGGCCTTAAAACTTTTGATATCGATCATCAGGAAGCATCAGTTGATATATGGGATAAAAAATATCGACTAAAAGATCATGACTCCAGCCCAGTTGATGTGACAATCGACGATACTTTTAAACGCGTTGCAAAAGCAATTTCAGAAGTTGAAGAGACGGATAAACAAGATCAATGTTATGAAGAATTCCTATGGGCTTTGAGATCGGGAGCAATTCCAGCAGGAAGAATTATGTCGAATGCTGGATCAATGGAGTACAAGCCAGCCACATCAACAATCAATTGTACTGTTTCGGGTTCGATTCAGGATTCAATGTCAGGCATCCTAGATAAAGTCACCGAAGCGGGTTTAACGCTTAAGGCTGGTTGTGGAATAGGGTATGAATTTTCTACGCTCCGCCCAAAAGGCGCATACGTCACTGGAGCAGGTGCTTTTACATCAGGCCCCCTATCATTCATGGATATTTATGATAAGACATGCTTCACCGTTTCCTCTGCAGGAGGGAGAAGGGGTGCTCAAATGGCAACATTTGATATCAGCCATCCCGATGTTGAAGAATTTATCAAAGTTAAGCGAGAAGACGGCAGGCTTCGTCAGTTTAACTTATCGCTTCTAATCACCAATGAATTTATAGAAGCTGTCAAAGGCGATAATGATTGGTCACTTGTATTCCCATTGGACCCAACCTTGCCAGAATCAAAAGAAATTGATTTAGATGATCCGAAAAAAGTGATCTGGAAAGATTGGGTAAAAACAAAAGGTTATCTCACAAATGAAGAGGGTCAGGTAGCTTGCAAGGTATATAAAAAAATACCTGCAAGAAAACTATGGGATCTGATTATGGCATCGACATATGACTATGCAGAACCCGGATTTATTTTGATCGATAAAGTCAACGAGATGAATAACAACTGGTTCGATGAGAATATTAGAGCAACCAATCCATGTGGTGAGCAGCCACTACCAGAATATGGTTCTTGCTTGCTTGGTTCGGTAAACCTTACCAAGTTTGTGAAAAACCCTTTTACCAATGAAGCCGAATTCGACTGGGGAACATTCAGAGAAGTGGTGAAGGTGTTTACTCGTATGCTAGACAATGTTGTAGAAATCAATGGATTGCCAATTCATCAGCAAAGAGATGAAATACATAGGAAACGAAGACATGGCATGGGATTTCTGGGGCTTGGATCCACAATGACAATGCTTACCATGAAATACGGTTCCGATGAATCTCTAGAATTTACAGAGAAGGTTAGCAAAGAATTGGCCGTCACAGGCTGGAGAGCATCGCTGGATTTATCAAAAGAAAAAGGGGCAGCACCAATACTAAAAGAAAACTTTGACGTAACGCATGAAATGCTGAGGAAACGTCCTGAAATGCTTGATGATGGGTATGTCGTTGGAGATAAAGTTAAAGGCAGTATTCTTCATGCAAGATACAGCCGATACATGCAAAGAATTGGCCAAGAAGACCCTGAGCTAATCGAAGAACTTGCAAATCAAGGTGCTAGATTTACTCACCATTCATCGATTGCGCCAACGGGTACAATTTCTCTTTCCATTGGAAATAATGTAAGCAATGGTATTGAGCCCAGTTTTGCACATCACTATTTTAGAAATGTCATCAGAGAGAAGAAGAAAACAAAAGAAAAGGTAGATGTTTATTCGTTTGAGCTTCTCTCTTACATAGACAAAATCAATCCAAAAACGGATATCAATGCAGAAGAGGGCGGTGAAAATGCATTGCCCAATTATTTTATTACCGCAGATGATATTACGCCAAAGCAGCACGTTGATGTTCAGAGTGCTTCGCAGAAATGGATTGATTCATCCATTTCTAAAACTGCAAATGTACCAACTGATTTTCCATTTGAGGAGTTTAAAGACATCTATCTTTATGCTCATGAACGGGATTTAAAAGGTTGTACTACATTTAGATTTAATCCAGAAGCGTTCCAAGGGGTGCTTGTTAAGGAGAAAGATTTAGAGCAAACAAAATATGTATTTGTTCTAGAAAATGGAGAAGAAGTTGAAGTTGCTGGAAATGAGGAAATTGAATATGACGGTGAAACTCACACAGCAGCAAACTTATTTGATGCTCTAAAAGAAGGTTATTACGGGAAGTTTTAAGCATGGCAAAGGTCAAGATAGAAACTAAAATAGTTGGCTATAGAGTCAACACTGATGCAAAGCCCCAGGTAAATGAAACCCCTGATCAATTTACTGAAGAGGAACCCAATGTAGTCCGAATGCATGAACGTCTTGAACGGCCTGAGATGCTAAGGGGAACGACCTACAAAATTAAACCGCCAGTCTCTGATCATGCTATGTATATCACTATCAATGATATTGTTCTGAATCAGGATACGGAGCATGAGAAATTTAGGCCCTATGAGATCTTTATCAATTCAAAGAATCTGGATCATTACCAGTGGATTGTTGCCTTAACAAGAGTTTTATCTGCCGTTTTTAGAAAAGGGGGAGACGTTGCATTCTTGGTAGAAGAGCTCAAAGCAGTCTTTGACCCAAAAGGCGGTTATTTTGCCGGAGAAGGGAAGTTTATGCCCTCGATTATTGCTGAATTAGGATATGTCATTGAAAGACATTTTAAATACATAGGGATCATAGGCGAGCCAATCCTAGACGAGCATCAGCAAAAACTCATTGAGGAGAAAAGACAAGAGTTTGAAAATCAAAGCAAACAACAGGATGCATTTGTAAATACTGAATTTCCAGAAGGTTCAAAATTATGCGGCCAGTGCAATACAGTCGCAACGGTGCTTATGGATGGTTGCGAGACTTGCTTGAATTGCGGTCATTCAAAGTGCGGATGATATAGAGAAAAGACAGATGAAAATGCCTCTTTCAGAAATCATTGACCGATATACCATAACTTTGCTTAAGTCACGGAGGACGGATGAGGACGTCACTGAAGAACTGAACGCATACAAGAAAGAAATTCCTGATGGTGAATCAGTCGAGACACTTATTGACAGAATGTATGAGATCAACGGAAAAATATGGGACACAGAAGGCGATATTCGAAGAGGCGTTGACATGCCATTGGAAGAGGTTGGAAGGCTTGCGTTGATCGTGAGAGATCTCAATCAAATCAGAAACGGTATCAAGGGTGAGATTGTCGATGAGTTCGCAGAAGGCTTTAAAGAAATAAAAGTCAATTATAGAAAAGTTGATTACGGACGTTCTGAATAGCCAGCATCGATATTTTTTCCTAAACAAAAAGCTAGTTTGGTAATCATTCAAGGATTATGATGGCAAGATGCTCGCAACCAAAATATCACGTTTTTTTTACGATATATTTACATATCTAGTTTCACCTTTGCTGATAGTGCATCTGATTCTAAGGTCAATATCTGATCGAAGGTACACCAACAGAATTGCAGAACGATTTGGATTTTACGAGAAGCATGAGAATGATCAAACCATATGGGTTCATGCTGTTTCATATGGAGAGGTCAATGCCGCTCAATCATTGGTCTGCTCATTATTGGATGAAAACCCAGATCATCAAGTAATATTCACATGCACAACCCCAACGGGATCTGCCCTTATAAGAGAGTTATTTCAAGACAAAGTAATCAATGTTTACCTTCCTTATGATTTGAAAGGCCCGGTGAAGAGATTCTTTGAATGGGCAAAACCCAAAGTCGCTATCATCATTGAAACGGAGATATGGCCGAATATTTATCATTTCTGTGGGAGAAAAGAAATTCCATTGATACTAGCAAGCGCATGCATATCTGATGATTCGATGAAGAAATATTCAATTCTATTCGGATTATTCAAAGACAGTGTCTCACAGGGTATCGTTGTTGCATCGCAATCCGAAGAGGATGCTCAGAAATTTATATCACTGGGTGCAAAAGAGGATAGAACATTCGTCACTGGAAATCTAAAATTTGATACAGAAATCAATTTTGGCTCATCCATGGATGTAAATGATTTTAGAGCTGAGATTATAAGCGGAAGATTCTCATGGACAGCAGGGAGCACTCATGATCTTGAAGAAACTGAAGCCATAAGAGCACATAAACTGATTAAAGAGAAAATACCTGAGGCCCTTCTAATTCTTGCACCCAGAAAGCCGGAGAGATTTCAAACTGTTTCAAAAATATTAGATCAGAGTGGTCTGAGCTATTGCAAGTGGTCGGAAAATAAAGACAGGGAAATTAAATCAGATGTCCTGCTTTTAGACACACTTGGTGATTTACTATTCTTTTATTCTGTGAGCGAAGTTTCATTTGTTGGAGGAAGCTTGTTTGATATTGGTGGTCATAATCTAATAGAACCAGCAATACTGATGAAGCCAATCTTAACAGGACCTAGACTGGAAAATGTGCAAGAAATTGCAGATCAGTTTCAATCAAATCAAGCAATCATAATTGTAAGAGATCATAGAGACATATCGAATGCTATATTAGAACTTTCAGATGACAATCAGAGATATATGCAAATGACAGAAAATGCCAAGCAGGTTATTGAAAAGAACAAAGGATCAAAAGAAAAGATTTTGCAGTTGATAAGACCGCTACTGGATTTACATTAGCCAGGTGTTAATTTGTTCCAGGTCTTCCACTTTTAAAGTTCCTGCAGCTTGCTTAAGCTTCAAGATATTTAAAATATAGTCATATTTACTGATGGCGAGATTCTTCTGGGCGGAGAACAGTCTTCTCCTCGCATCCAAAACATCGACGGTTGTTCTGGTTCCCACTTCATATCCAGCTTCTGTTGCTTGCAAGGCCGTTGCTGATGACATTACTGATTGCTGGAGCGCCTTCACAGTGGCGATCCCAGAGATAACGCCCAAGTATGAGTCTCTTGCAACTTTTGTGGTTTCTCTTGCTACACGTTCCAGCTTCTCCTTTGAAGCTCGATGTCTGGCAACAGCTTGCTTAACCCTTGATCTGACTTGACCTCCACTATAGAGCGGAAGTGTCATTTGTATACCAATGCCGTCACTGATGTTTTCAGAGTCAGCAGGACTGAGGGATCCTCCGCTATCGGACCTAAAACTATCGGTATCAGTCTCTCTTCTTGCGGCCTGAAGCCCAATGGTTGGCAAATGCCCACTTCTTTGGATTTTGATCTCGCTTCTGGCGATTTCTACACCAACTTCTGCAGACATAAGGCTTAAGTTTTGCCCAAGAGATGTGTCAACCCAATCATTTTCTCTTTGTGGATTGGGCATGATTAATGGAAGATTATTGTCCGGTTTTTTGAGTTTACCAGGGTAACTATCCGTAATCGATCTTAGCGATTCTTTTGCAGTGGCCAAACTTCTTTTTGCAATGATTTCATTGGCAATTGACTGATCATACGCAGCTCGTGCTTCTTGGACATCTGTGATGGCTATTAAGCCAACCTCAAATCGTTTTTGAGCCTGGTCCAGTTGCTTTTCTATAGATTGTCTTGCGGCTTGCTCTGCTTCGAGCGTGTCTTCTGCAGCTAGGATATTGAAGTAACCCGATGCCACCCTAATCATTAGATTTTGTTCTGCTGCAAGGTAATCAACTTCTGCTTGGGCAACTGTCTTATTGGCTTTTCGGAGGTTCATCCAAATACCATAATCGAAGATCGACTGTCTCAGGGAGATATCCCACTGCAGTGTTTCTGATTCTTGGATAAAGTCTGTATTGCTTGTCAATACACTTTCATCTCCCGTTATCGGATTGACGAATTTTTGTTGGAAAGTACTTTGCCCATTCACATCACTGTCTGAAAACGTTGCTGAACTACTGAGCTGAGGCAGAATCAAGCTTCGAGCCTGTGGTCTGCTCTCAATGATGGCTTCTTTATTTGCCAGTGCTTCTTTGATCAACGGGTCATTGACAGTCGCCAATTGATAAACCTCCATCAATGAGGTGCTCTGAGCACCATAGCTGATTGTTGCCAGCAAGAAATAAATTATTCCTATTTTTTTCATGCGTCTCTTTTTGTAATTATCTTGCATTTAGATTGATTTATAACATCTTGGGAGAGGAATGTTTTTTAACATTTTATCCTCTCCCTTTGTGTAACGAATTGTAACCCTCACTATCGATTCAAATATGAATCAATCATGAATTAAAGAAGTGGGATTAACAGCAATGCAACGATATTGATGATCTTGATCAATGGATTGATTGCTGGGCCAGCGGTGTCTTTATATGGGTCACCCACTGTATCGCCTGTGATTGAGGCATTGTGTGCCTCGGATCCTTTGCCGCCACAATGACCATCTTCAACATATTTCTTTGCATTGTCCCAAGCACCACCACCTGTGGTCATTGAGATTGCAACAAAAATACCGGTTACAATTGTTCCGATAAGTAGCCCACCTAAAGCCCTAATTCCTCCATCTTCAGGCATTAAGATATTCATGGATACAGCCAAAACAACAGGAACTAGTATTGGCAATATTGATGGAATAATCATTTCTTTGATGGCAGCTTTTGTTAATAAGTCAACACAGTTAGAGTAATCTGGCTTGCCTGTGCCTTCCATAATTCCTGGAATTTCTCTGAACTGTCTTCTAACTTCAGTCACAACTGAGCTTGCAGCTCTACCGACAGCTTCCATAGCCAAGGCTGCAAAAAGATAAGGAACCATTCCGCCAATGAATAATCCAATGATTACTGCAGGATCATTAAGCATGAACTCAACCATTTTTCCTTCGGCTTCAAGATTAGCTGTAAAGTCAGCAAATAAAACTAAAGCAGCAAGACCGGCCGATCCTATTGCATAGCCTTTCGTTACAGCCTTAGTGGTATTTCCAACAGCATCCAATGGATCAGTAATGCCCCTGATTTCAGATGGAAGTTCGGCCATTTCAGCGATTCCACCCGCATTGTCAGTGATTGGACCAAATGCATCCAATGCGACAATCATGCCGGTAAGAGAAAGCATTGAGGTTGCAGCAATTGCGATGCCGTATAGTCCTTGTTCAGTATTTTCTGAGCCACCGGCTAACATGAAAGCGCCCCAGATACTCAGACATACCGCGAGAACAGGCAGGGCAGTGGCTTTCATTGAAACGCCTAACCCAGCAATAATATTGGTTGCATGTCCAGTAGTTGATGCCTCAGCAATCTTCCGAACTGGACTATATTCTGTACTGGTATAAAATTCTGTGACCATCACCATAAATGCGGTCAGAACCAGGCCAATAATTGCAGACCAATATAAGCCCATACTCATTCCCATCATTCCAGTAATTGGATAGAAAGCTATGGCAGCAAGCAGTCCTGAGATGATCACACCTTTATAAAGTGCACCCATGACACTCCCGCCTTCTTTTGCTTTAACAAATGAAGCACCTATCACAGAAGCAACAATGGATACCGCACCCAATACTAGAGGATAGAGGACAGCATTGTTGGCTTCAGCTGGATCACTAAAAACCAGTCCACCTAATAGCATTGTTGCAATGATGGTTACTGCATATGTTTCAAAAAGATCGGCAGCCATTCCAGCGCAGTCCCCAACATTGTCACCAACATTGTCAGCAATTACAGCAGGGTTTCTTGGGTCATCTTCTGGAATCCCAGCTTCGATTTTCCCAACCAAGTCTGCGCCAACATCAGCACCCTTTGTAAAGATGCCACCACCCAATCTTGCAAAAATAGAAATAAGCGATCCTCCAAATGCCAAGCCGATCAGCGCATGAAGACTGTCATCAACCGACACACCTGTGGATCTTAGGATTAAGAAGTATCCACTAATTCCCAGAAGACCAAGGCCTACAACAAGAAGGCCTGTAACGGCTCCACCACGAAAGGCCACAGATAAGGCTGAATTCATACCTTGATGTGCTGCTTGAGCGGTTCTTACATTGGCCCTAACAGAAATACCCATACCAATGTATCCAGCTAGGCCAGAAAAGATTGCACCGATTGCAAAACCAATTGCGCTTGCCCAACCAATTCCACTTATGCCCAGCAGAATAAATATAACTATCCCAACAATTGCAATTGTTGAATATTGTCTATTTAGATAAGCTTGAGCGCCCTCTTGGATCGCGCCGGCAATTTCTCTCATTCGATCATTACCGTCTGGTTCTTTGATGATTTGGAGTGAAAAAACAACTCCGCAAATGATTGCTACTACTGACGCAGATAATGCAATCCATAAAGCTTGACCTTCATCCATCGTGTACTCCTCGTGTATATTTTTTTAGAAGTTTGTTAAAAATTTTGTGGATCATACCATAAATTTTGATTTTAGCCTCTTTGGAACAAGTTTATTTTTCAGTTCACAAAATACCGGCAAGCCTTCCTTATATGGTGGATAACCTTCCCCGTTGATTAATGGCCTCATGTATTCCTTGCAGGCTTTAGTGATGCCATAACCATTCGAGGTGATATATTTCTTGGGCATCATTTTTTCATTGTTGGCAACATTCGATAGATCCGTGGACCCGATTGTCCATTTATATGGTTTATTTGACTTTCTCACAATCGTCATCATTTTTGATTTATCTCCTCTAATGGCTGATTTGACAGCTGCTTCACCGACCGCATATGCCTGTTTGAGATCAATTTCCGAAGCAAGATGTCTGGCTGATCTTTGAAGATAATCCGCTATTGCATAATGGTATTTATACCCAAGTGAGCCCCTTACCATTTCTGCCAATACCGGGGCAACTCCACCAAGCTGTTTATGGCCAAAAGAGTCTTTGCTTCCCGCATCAGCGAGAAATTTACCATTTTTGTATCTGGTTCCCTCGCTCGCGACAATGACGCAGTAACTATTTTGCTTTACAGATTTTTCTACTTTCTTTAGAAAGTCTTTTTTATTAAATGGAACTTCTGGAAACAGAATAATATGAGGCGGGTCTTTTCTTTTATTTGAAATCAAGCCCGATGCTGCTGCTATCCAACCTGCATGCCTTCCCATGACCTCTAATATAAAAACTTTGGTCGATGTTTCAGCCATTGACAAGACATCCAGACTTGCTTCATGCGTGGAAACGGCTATGTACTTAGCAACAGATCCAAAGCCTGGGCACGTATCTGTAATGGGTAAATCATTGTCTACAGTTTTTGGAATGCCAATCGAAGCAATTGGAAAATCCATTTCAGAGCCTATCTGAGAAACTTTGTGAGCGGTATCCATTGAGTCTCCGCCACCGTTATAGAAAAAGTAACCAATATCATGTGCTTTAAAGACTTCAATCAGTCGCTCATATTCTCTTCGGTTTTTTTGAATGCCTTTGAGCTTATATCTTGCTGAGCCAAATGCTCCACCGGGAGTATATTTTAAGAGTTCAATTTGTTTCGCTGATTCATGACTGGTGTCAATCAAGTTTTCTTCAAGAGCGCCCAAGATGCCATTCTTTCCAGCATAAACGCTGCCGATCTTCTTTGGATATTTTCTTGCGGTCTCAATCACGCCTGCAGCACTTGCATTAATGACTGAAGTCACTCCTCCTGATTGAGCATAAAATGCATTCTTCGGTGCCATAATCCCTTCCAAAATTAAGAATTTTGAATATGATAGCTAGTCATCCAATGTTTTAATAGTGAAACTACCTAAAAGAGGATTTTTTATGAGGTTAATATTGATGGGTGCTCCTGGCTCAGGAAAGGGAACACAAGCTGAGAAGCTGATGGATGAGTATGATTGTCGTCAAATCTCAACCGGCGTTTTACTCAGACAAGCCATTGAATCAGGCTCTGATCTTGGCAATAAAGTCCAAAAGATAATGTCAGAGGGATTACTCGTTTCAGATGAGATTGTTCTAGATTTAATTAAAAATGAGTTATCCGGTATTGGAGAAAGCAGTTTTCTCTTGGATGGGTACCCAAGGAATATAAACCAGGCGCAATCTTTAAGAGATTTCCTTGAAAATATAGATAAGCCGCTTGATTTTAGTATATTGATTGATGTTCCAAGTGAGATTCTTATCAAAAGATTATCCGGGAGGAGGACATGTTCTTTAACTGGAAAGACTCTGAATGTCTATTTTTCCTCTCAAAGTGATTTAGATGAATGCCTTTCGAGTGGCGGTGAGTTGGTGCAACGAGAAGATGACAATGAGGAATCAATCATAAAAAGGATTGAAGTGTATGAGCAGCAGACAGAACCCATGATTAATTTTTATAGATCAGCCGGACTTCTTCTCACAATTGATGGTCAGGGATCTGTAGATGATGTTTATTTGAGATTAAAAAAATTGATGGAATTATGAGTGACTAATTCAGCAGGTCTTCTAGATCTTGAGACATCAATTTCTTTCTCCACCCCTTATTCAGTTTTCCACCCCTTTCGGCAATAAATTTGGCCATGTCTTTTTTTGAGCCAAGGATATCTTTATTGATGCCTAGTTCTATTGACCTGGATTCAAGATAGTCACTGACCACCTTGAGATCCTCGTCTTTTATTTTCTTTCTTTTTTTATGCTGATTCGAACTTAAAGCATCTTCCTCTGTGTTTTTCAAGCAATGATAAAGTTCAAATATTTCATCTTTATTTAAACGATTGCTCGAAATAAATTGCTGCAAAGCATCCATTGAGAGGTTTTCACATTTCGCAATAGCAATAATTTCTTGATCATTCATCAGCCACTTTCGAGGAATATCTTTCTCGGCTGCTTTTTCTTCTCTCCATTTTGAAAGCAAAACAGCAAGGTGTCTCGGAGCATTCTTTAATTTATTGATCCCTTTTGTCTTTTTCCATATTTCAGACGTATCCATCAATCCTATTCTTTTATGGACCAGGTCATTGCACTCTTCCATGACCCATTCAATTCGATCGAGCTCAACGAGCTTTCCTTTGATTGAAGATGCAAGCTCAATAAGGTCCTCAACATCATCAAAGGCATATTCCAATTGTGCTTCTGCCAGAGGGCGCTTGCTCCAATCACTTCTGGTTTGTGATTTTTCAATGACTACATTCAATTCTTTCTCTAGAAGCTCCTTGAAGCCCACTTGTGAAGAATGACCAATGAATGCTGCTGCGATTTGTGTATCAAAGATATTTTCAGGAATATCGTGATTATTTAAAAAAAATATTTCAATATCCTGAGAACATGAATGCATAATTTTCTCAATCTTCTTGTCAAAGATGACTTTCCATAAGCCACTGAGATCGATATCACTGAGGCAGTCAATGCAAGCAATCAGTGAAGGGGTGGCTATTTGAACCAAGCATAATTTCGGATAGTAGGAGCTCACTCTTGCGAATTCTGTATCGACAGCAATACACGCTTGATCTTTTATATCATTTATAAAATGATCCAGACTTTCTTGTTCTTCAATTAGGTACAATTTTCTTTTTGGTATTTAGTGTAAAACATTATTCTAAAGACAAAATTATAATAGAATTGTTTGTCATGGTTGAGTTAATAAAAGTTCTTTGGAATATTCTTTTGAGAAAATCCGATCAGATGGCATTGCCAAACTCAATGTTTTTATTGTTGATCGTATTCATATTCTATTTCCTCAGTCAGTCAATTTCTGGGTTCACCATATCAGAAACACCAGCTATTTTTGTTCGCTCTTTCTTTGTTGATGCTATTTTACTGATTATTTTCCTGAGAATACTAACCCAAATCTTCAATACACAGGATTATTATACTCGATCACTCATTGCATTATTTGGAACGGGTGCGTTATTCAATATAATTGCCAGCCCCTTAATCATAAGATTCGCTGACATTCTAAGTGACAATGACCTCATCGAGTCAGGCGACTTGCCCATTTGGTTGCCTCTTTTATTCTTTGTCATTGCGATTTGGTCGATAATGGTCATGGGGCATATCTTTTCAAGATCGATGGTAAAAGAAAATTTGAGCGTCTCTTCATCTCCAGTCTCCGGTGTTTTGATTGCGCTTTTATACATGATGATCAATTTTTTGGTGCATTCTTCATTTCTAGGAGAGTAAGTTAGGCTTATGCACATTCATATACTAGGCATTTGCGGAACATTCATGGGCAGCCTCGCTCTGCTAGCAAAAGAGTCAGGCCATCAGGTAACCGGCTCAGACATCAATTGTTATCCGCCCATCAGTGATCAACTAGATGAAATGGGCATTGAAGTCATTCCCAACTATGATATCGATCAGCTAAAGATGCAACCCGACTTGATTGTGATCGGCAACGTGATGACAAGAGGCATGGAGATCATAGAGCACATTCTAGATAATGGCTTGGCTTATACCTCAGGCCCCGAATGGCTGGGTAAAAATATTCTTGCTGATAAGAAGGTTATTTCTGTGGCCGGCACTCATGGCAAGACCACAACCTCAAGCATTATCGCATCTGCATTAAAAGATATGGGTCAAGATCCAGGCTATCT
>Ga0208896_1000004_pt1 | contig 151748 bp, 156 predicted proteins | sample ETNtaG_27_FD_185778 | JGI IMG/M metagenome (GOLD analysis project Ga0208896, IMG submission 185778) | Marine microbial and viral communities from oxygen minimum zone, Eastern Pacific Ocean - ETNP201406SV63 (SPAdes) (version 2) | ecosystem: Environmental > Aquatic > Marine > Oceanic ... | reverse complement strand
AATGATTCGGACAGCAGTGAGGCTATGCTCGGCTTGATGATCGACCTTGAGAACGAGAGCAAACTCCTCTCGCTTGAAGCCAGTCGCCGGCTGACTGATGACTGGAAAATCGGCTTCAGTGGAAAAGCTGTGATCGACAGCAGTGAAGGGGACCCTCTGCTCTATGGACTACGTCAGGACAGCTATCTGGAGGCAAGCCTCTCCTACTTCTTCTAGCTCAGTTAAGAGGTGCGCTCCACAGTGTCAGATGGTTCGAGACCGGCATGCCTGAGGAGGGGCTCGATCCTGGGTTCCCGCCCACGGAAAGCAACAAAAAGCTTCATCGGATCATCGCTCCCACCTGCTTCAAGGATATGGCAGAGGAAGGCGCGGCCGCTCTTTCGATCGAAGATACCGTTCTGTTCAAAGAGCGAGAAGGCGTCGGCAGAGAGTACTTCGGCCCACTTGTAGCTGTAGTAGCCCGCTGAATAACCCCCTCCAAAGATATGGCTGAAACTGTTCTGAAAACGATTAAAGTCGGGGGGGATGACCACCGCCATCTTATCCCGAACCCGGTCCAGCAGGGCCTGTACACCCTCCGCTCCATCGGGATCGAAGCGGCTATGGAGCAGGATATCGAAGAGGGAAAATTCAAGCTGTCGCACCATCTGCATTCCTGACTGAAAATGTCGGGCTGCCCTCATTCGAGTGAGCAGATGCTCAGGCAGCGTCCTGCCATCCTCCCAGTGGCCTGAGATCAGATCAAGAACTTCGCGTTCCCAGCACCAGTTCTCCATAAACTGGCTGGGAAGTTCAACCGCATCCCAGGCCACACCGTTGACCCCTGCCACACTGGGAAAATCGACCTGCGTCAGTAGGTGGTGAAGCCCGTGGCCAAACTCATGGAAGAGAGTGATTACCTCTTCATGGCTCAGCAGTGAGGGCCTGTCACCGACAGGGTTTTGAAAATTACAGACCAGAAAAGCCACGGGAAGATCGAGAACACTGCCATGACGATAACGATTGATACATTCTGCCATCCAGGCACCGGGGCGTTTACGAGGGCGTGAGAACAGATCGACAAAGAAGGAGCCTCTTGGCTCACCCTCTTCATCCTCGATCTTAAAGAGCTGGACACTCTGATCCCAGACCTGTTCGGGCTCAGCTTCACTAACCCTAATCCCATAGAGGCGTTCAACTACTTTAAACATCCCCTTGAGCACTCCGGGGAGCGGGAAGAAGGGGCGCGCATCCTCTGCCGAGTAGTCGTAACGGTGTTGACGAAGCTTTTCGGAGTAGTAGGCGATATCCCAGGCATCAACTCGATCGACACCTGCTTGACTGCAGGCGAACTCGGTAAGTTCCTTAAACTCCGTTTTTGCGGCCTCCAGAGATCGCTCAGCGAGATCAGTAATAAACCCCTCTACCCTCTCTACTCCCTCTGCCATTCGGGTTTCGAGCGCCATCTGGGCATAGTGATCAAAACCCAGCAGCCTGGCCTGCTCTCCCTTCAGTTTAAGAAGCTTGATAATGAGCTCGCTATTATCCCACTCACCTCCATTGGGCCCCGTTTCGCTCGCCCGGGTGACATAGGCCTCATAGGCCTCTCGCCGAAGGGAGGCGTCCTGACAATAGGTCATAAACGGGATATAGGAGGGGGCCTGGAGAGTGAATACCCAGCCCTCCTCTCCACGGCGCTCAGCCTCTTCCCGGGCGAGATCGAGTGTTGACGAAGGAATGCCCTCAAGTTGGCTCTCATCCTTTACCGTCAGTACCCAGCCATCAGTGGCATCGAGGAGATTCTGCTGGAACTGGTTTCCCGTCATCGAGAGCTGCTGTGAAATATGAACAAAGCGCTCCTTCTCGGCCGGTTTAAGGGCAACACCGGCTAGACGAAAGTCACGCAGGGCATTATCGATAATTCTCTTCTGGGGCTGGCTGAAGTGGTCATACTCCTCACCTTTCCGAAGCTGCTTGAATTTCCTGTAGAGCCGGTCATCCTGTGCAATGGCCAGGGCATATTCACTCAGCTTGGGAAGTGAGGCCTCATAGGCCTGTCGCATCTGGGGAGAGTCATTGACTGCATTGAGGTGTGAGATGGGCGCCCAAAAGCGGTTCATTGTCTCTTCAGTAGCTTCCAGCGGTGCTGCAAAATTCTCCCATGTGGGGGAGGCGTTGTCGGTCGCCAGCGCCTCAACATGACGACGTCCCCTCTCCAGGAGATGGTCAAGGGCAGGTTCCACCTGCTCTGGCCTGATCTCGGCAAAACGGGGTAGACCCGAGACATTCAGGAGAGGATTATCTGATATTGTATTCATGGTCACTGCTGCTGTTTGCTGGAGAGGGGTTATGGTCGAAGCCTGGCCCGGCCAGAGTTGGATTATGATCTAAATCGGCACTATGCTAAAGAAGACCATGACCTCCACTTCAGGATGGACGGCAAAGACCCAACCACACAGATCACCACCTCTGGAGAAGAGAATGGCCCAAGGCGACTATGACCTGATTGTTATTGGTGGCGGGAGTGGCGGTATCGCCGCTGCCCGGCAGGCCGCCGGTTTCGGTGCCCGTACTCTGCTTATTGAAGGTGATCGATTGGGGGGCACCTGTGTCAATGTTGGGTGTGTGCCGAAAAAGGTGATGTGGAATGCCGCCCATATGGCATCCACTCTGAACCAGGCAAAAGAGTATGGTTTTGAGATCAACATCAACTCTTTCGATTGGGCCACCCTGAAAGCGGCGCGGGATGATTATGTAAAGCGCCTCAATGGGATCTACCAACGCAACCTGGATAACTCCAATGTGGCCCGGATTGAGGGATGGGCCCAGTTTATCGACCCCCATACCATTGGTGTGGGCGAGAAGCAGTACACGGCAACACACCTTCTGATCGCTACCGGGGGACGGCCTCTGGTCCCCAACATTCCGGGCCGAGACCTGGGCATGACCAGTGACGGTTTCTTTGAGCTCGAGAAAAGACCGGGCCGGGTCTGCATCATTGGTGCCGGTTATATCGCCACAGAGCTGGCAGGGGTACTCAACGACCTTGGCTCCGATGTCACCCTGGTGCTGCGGCGTGAACTGCTGCTGCGACCGTTCGACCACACCTTGCGTGAGACGGTGATGGCGCAGATGCACAGTGATGGCGTCAACATCCTCACCTCTATCCAACTCAAAGCACTTGAGAAGGAACCCAATGGGCGTATTGCCCTGATCCGGGAAGATGGAGGGCGGATAGAGGGCTTTGATGCGGTGATCTGGGCCATCGGGAGAACACCCAACAGTGATCAACTGGCTCTCGGAAAAGCCGGAATCAAGACCGATGACAACGGCTTCATCATCACCGACCGCTGGCAGAACTGCTCCGCAGCCGGAGTCTATGCCGTGGGTGATGTCACCGGGCGTCTCCAGCTCACCCCCGTTGCCATCGCCGCTTCACGCTATCTGATGGATCGCCTCTTTGGTGGTGATAAAGAGGCCCGGCTCGACTACGAGGCCATCCCCAGTGTGGTCTTCAGCCACCCCCCTGTGGGCACTGTCGGGCTGACCGAAGACCAGGCTCGCTCCTGCTACGGAGATGACGTCAAGATCTACCAGAACCGATTCACCAACATACTCTATGCCATCACTGAAGAGAAACGACCCACGGTCGTAAAACTGATCACCACCGGGCCCGACGAACGTGTGATCGGCTGCCATGTGGTGGGTGATGGGGCTGATGAGATGATCCAGGGATTTGCCGTTGCCCTCAAGATGGGGGCGACCAAGGCGGACTTTGACAGAACGGTGGCGATCCACCCCACCGCTGCAGAAGAGCTGGTGACCCTGAGGTAGAACGGCTGAGAGAGACAGAGACTGAATCCATGACCTTCTACCGAGAGGCTCTCCAAGGCCTGTGGCGCAGAAGAATGGAAAGAGCCCTCTCTTGATCAGAGACTCGATCCTCTGACTTGCACCTAGCCTTCTCTTAATAGATCAATCACCGGCTGGGTCTTGGGGGACTGGCCATGCCAGAGGCTGAAGGACTCAGCCGCCTGCTCAACCAGCATACCCAGTCCGTCTGCAACAGAAGCGGCCCCATTGCGAACGGCCCACTCCATAAACGGGGTGGGCCGGGAGGCGTAGACCAGATCATAAGCGAGGGCGTCGGGGGCAAAGAGCGCATCAGGAAGTGAGGGCATCTCATGGGAGAGGCTTGCCGAAGTCCCATTGATGACAAGATCAAAGATCTGGCCAGTGAGGGCATCAAAACCACACCCGGTAATGCGGAACCCCAAAAATGTGCGGCCAGCCGTCAGCTGTTCAACCATCTGAACAGCCCGGTTCACCGTTCGGTTTGCAATCGTCATTTTGGCGGGTGAAGCATCGATCAGCGGCCCAAGGATGCCGCGCACAGCCCCACCAGCCCCCAAAATAAGCACCCTCTTTCCCTTGAGGTCAAAATTGAGGTTATGACGAATATCCTGCAGGAGCCCCGCACCATCCGTATTATCCCCGAATGCAATGCCATCACTGTTAAAGAGTAGAGTATTCACCGCCTCCGCCACCCTGGCGCGATCTGAGAGCGACTGGGCAAACTGCCAGGCATCCACCTTGAAGGGAACGGTAACATTCAACCCCCTGCCCCCTGTGGAGCAGAAGTCGAGCACCGCCTCAGAAAAATGGCCCGGCTCTGCCAACAGCTTCTTATACTCCAGAGTGATGCCAAACTGCTCGGCAAATTGGTGATGGATCCGGGGAGAGTAGCTGTGCGCCACCGGATTACCAATGACGGCGAAACACAGTGGGGTCTGAGAGGGTTCGGCGAGATCGACCATAGGGGTCTATTTAACCCGTCATCTCCCCTTCTTAGCAAGGGCCTGGAGAAACGAATAGATTGGCGCTACCCGGGTCTTCGCTGTTTTGGGGGATTGGAACAGTAACGATCACCCAACTGCTGAGAGAGGACCCCTGCGACGATGAGCATCAGCCCTGGCAGAGTACTCTCATAGATCTGCTCTCCAACAACCAGACTGATAAACACCAGCGAGAGAAACGGGGTGATGAATATCACTGATCCTACCTGGGCCGTATTGGTGGCCAGACGCAGTGCATAGAGCCAGGCAACAAAGGCAAGCCCCATCTCAAACAGACCGATCCAGACTGCGCCTGCGGCCGCTTTGAAAGAGGGAATTGCAATCCCACCGACAAGGCCCATCCAGAGGGTGATGATCAGAAGACCCGAAACAAAATTGGCAAAGAGGCGGTTGATTGGATCACGAGCATCCCGGGCTGAAAAAAGCCAGTAGAGCGCCCAGATCAGACTGCTGCCAAGCGCAAAGCCGACTCCCGCAGGATCGGTTAACTGAAAGCCCAATAGATCACCACGGGTAGAGATCACCATCACCCCGGCAAAGCCGGTCAACATCGCGATGACGCTATACCACCTCAATGGCTGCTTGAGAATGAAGATCGACAACAGCACCAGAACAATAGGCCAGACCATATTGAGAGGCTGAGCCTCTTGAGCAGGAAGAAGTTCGTAGGCACGAAAAAGAATCAGATAGTAGAGAAACGGATTGAGCGCCCCAAGTCCAAGGGACTTGCCGACATCACCAAGGTGCCATTGAGAAAACTCCTTCCAACGATGGGTTACCACAATGATCGTACCGAGTGCCACCACTGAGACCAGAGATGACCATAACAACAGCTCGCCATTATCAATCCGGCCCAGAGTGAGTTTGAAAGCAGAAGCAGCCGTTGACCAGGCAAGGATCGCTGCCGCTGCAAATAGATAGCTCTGGCTCTCTCTTCTCACCCTGTTACCAGAAATAAGTCAAATAACCGGTTACAGCCTTAGCCGCAACCACACCCTCCGCCGCAGCAGGAGCTGCCGCCGGGCCCGGGATCAAACCGTTCACTGCTGGAGAGATAACCCCCGCCACTGATGAGACGTTTTACCGGGCTCTCCGGTGGAGTATTTCCCTGCTCGATCTCAGCCTGCAGGCAGAGCTGCCCCCAATTCTGAAGCGCATCGTTGATACTGTGTCGAACCTCAAGAGTGCGTCCATTGGCCGCACAGTAGTAATCATAACTGGGCATATTCACCGCTCCATACTTGATTAGGATCTGGTTTCATTATGGGGCTCCCCGAAGATTCCTTCAATGGTTATCACTCTATTTTCACTCTCCAGCCGTCCCCTCCCGGGAGTGGATTGATGACAGAACAAGGGCGATTTACAGGTAGTTTAAGAGCAGACCTACAAACACCGCTGCTCCCAACCAGCTATTGTTGAGAAAAGCCTGAAGACACCGCTCTGGTGACCGCTGCCGACTTCTGCTGATCTGCCAGAGGGCAAAGCCGAAAGCAGACACCAGTCCGCCATAATAATAGACTCCGAAATCAAGATGCCGGCCCAGCCAGAACAGCAGGCCAAGCGCAACAATATGGCAGAGGAAAACCATGGCAAGATCATAGCGTCCGAAAATAATTGCCGTTGATCGCACTCCGATCTTCAGGTCATCTTCCCGATCAACCATGGCGTAGAGGGTGTCATATCCGACCACCCAGAAAAGATTGACCGACAACAACCACCAGGCTTCCAAAGGGACTGTTCCTGTCTGTGCAGCAAAGGCCATCGGGATTCCCCAGGCAAAGGCAATTCCAAGAAAGACCTGGGGAAAATGGGTAATACGTTTTACAAACGGGTAGCTTATTGTGAGCAGAACCGCAGGGATTGCGAGCAACACTGTCTCCCAGTTCAGCTGCAAGACCAACCCCAGTGCAAACAGGGAGAGCGCAGTAAAAAGAGTGAGCGCCTCCCGGGTGGAGACTTCACCCGTCGCCATTGGCCTCATTTGAGTGCGTTCAATGTGTGGGTCTATCTTGCGATCGGCGAAATCATTGATGACACATCCTGCAGAACGCATCACCAATACACCCAGCATAAAGATAACCACAATTGCAGGGTCTGGATGGCCCCGCCCGGCAATCCAAAGCGCCCATAATGTAGGCCACAACAGGAGTATGGTACCAATCGGACGGTCGAGCCGCATCAATTTTGCATACGCTGATAATCGCTCAGACAGCACCGAACTGCTCCTTTTCACCGAGCCAACGATGAATCAATTTATTACCCCACTCAGGATGGTCCCTCATTATCACCCGACCCCTCTTTTCAACCAACGACAACAACTGTTGATCTCGAACCAAATCAGCAATACGCATGCGTAAATGACCGGTCTGCCGGGTTCCCATCAGCTCTCCTCCGCCTCGCTGCTCGAGATCTTTCTCTGCAATCACAAAACCATCCGTCGTTGACCGCAGTGTATCCAGTCGCTGGCGCGCCTGCTCTCCAAGGGGGGAGCGATAGATCATGACACAGCTCGCTTTGGTTGTCCCCCGGCCAACGCGGCCTCGCAATTGGTGCATCTGGGAGAGGCCAAGGCGCTCAGCATTCTCAATGATCATTAGACTGGCATTGGGAACGTCTACGCCCACCTCAATAACCGTGGTTGCTACCAGAAGATTGGTTTCACCCAATCGAAAGGCTCTCATGGCGGCCTCTTTTTCTGCACTGCTCATTCGGCCGTGAACCAATCCTATCTTCAACTCTGGAAAAGCTTGACGAATTTTGGCCTCGGTCGCAGTCGCTGACTGTGCCAGCAGCAATTCTGACTCTTCAATCAATGGACAGACCCAATAGGCCTGATGCCCCTCCCTACACGCATGGCGAACTCGCTCAACCACCTCTTGCCGTCTGCTCTCTGGCAAAGCAACAGTGGTCACCGTCTGTCGCCCTGGAGGGAGCTCATCGATACTGGAGATATCAAGATCAGCATAGAAGGTCATTGCCAGCGTGCGTGGAATTGGTGTTGCCGTCATGGTCAGCTGATGGGGCGACAGACCGCTTGATCCCCCTTTGGCAACCAGGGCCAGCCTCTGGCCCACACCAAATCGATGTTGTTCATCAACAACCACTAAACCGAGATTCAAAAAAACAACCTCTTGCTGAAAAAGGGCATGGGTCCCAATAACCAGCTTCACACTCCCCTGTAAAAGACCCTGAATCACTCCCTTGCGTTCACTTGCCGGAAGACGGCCTGTCAGCCAGGCCACTTCAATGCCCAATGGCCTGAACCAACTTCTAAATGCCAGCAGATGTTGTTCTGCAAGAAGCTCTGTTGGGGCCATGATGGCGACCTGATAACCCGATTCCACCGCCTGTGCCGCTGCGGCTGCGGCGATAACGGTCTTGCCTGACCCGACATCTCCCTGAACAAGTCGAAGTGTTGGTTTTTGGCTGTTGAGGTTCACCATCACCTCATTGATTACCCTCTCCTGTGCAGCGGTCAGAGAGAAACCAAATTCTGTTCGAAGAGCAGCAAGCACTGCTCCCTGGGTTGAGAGTGAGGGTGCCCCTCTGTTCTCACGACGTTGGCGTATTTTCTTAAAGCTCAGATGGTGTGCAAGCAGTTCCTCAATGGCGAGGCGCTGTTGTGCCGGATGATCTCCTGCAGTAAGTGCTGCCAGATCAGCATCCAGCGGCGGCGCATGGACAAAACGAACGGCCTCCGAGAGGGTCCCAAAGGGGAGGTCATCTCCATCCGGAAGGAGGTCAGAGAGCTGCCCCACATATGAAAGAGCACCTTTCACAAGTCGCCGGAAGCCAGGCTGTCCCAGGCCCTGGGTGGTTGGATAGACTGCAGTTAATGACTCACCTGCCGGGGGCTGAATGGGCTGGCTACTGATTTTGTACTCGGGATGAATCATCTCTTTGCCACTTCGGCCGATGCGAACCTCGCCATAGCAGCTAATCCATCGCCCCCGTTCAAATCCCTGCTGTTGACGTTTGTTGAAATGGAAAAGACGTATTGTTAATGATCCCGTTCCGTCACTCATCCGGCAGACCAGGCTCCGGCGGCGGCCGAAGACAACCTGAGCAAGGTCAATCTTTCCAATGATGGTCACAACATCTCCCGTCCTGACTGAGCCCAGTGAAAGGTGCCGGTTTCGATTTTCGTAACGAAGCGGGAGATGGAAGAGTATGTCGGAGACTGTAGTGATCCCCAGTCTCTGGAGGTGTTTCTCAATCTGAGGGCCCACTCCTGAAAGTGTAGTTACCGCTACCTCACTCACCTCAGTTGCCATTGTTCCAGCCTATTGTTCATCCCTCTTGTCAGGTGCTAAGGGAGTTCAAGTATGGCATCCATCTCCACGGCAACATCTTTCGGTAGTGCCGCCACACCAATCGCTGCACGGGCTGGATAGGGCTGTTTAAAATGCCGAGCCATTACTTCGTTGACTATTTGAAAATTAGAGAGATCTGTCAGAAAGACATTGAGCTTGACCGTATCAGCAAGGGTGCCACCGGCCGCTTCAGCGATGGCGGTCAGGCTTCTGAATACCCGCTCTATCTTGGCCTCAATATCTCCTTCTACCTCGGTCATGGTCTCCGGGTCGAGTGGGATTTGACCTGAAATATAAACTGTTTTACCGCTCTTCACTGCCTGGGAATAGGGGCCGATTGCACTGGGTGCTCCATTGGTTTCGATGATGGTTCTGTCACTCATGATTTTACTCTCTAATTGACGTAAATAATTGGCTTGGAAAAGTCGTTCAGCCCTTTGCCCGGAACAATCGCATGACTCTTTTTGTCTGGCGCAGCTCCCACATGATCTGCGCCAGATGTTTACGATCACTGACTTCAATAATGAAGGAAATTGTCTGGTCAAGACCCTCTCTCTCAACCACTGAAACCTCAAGAATATTGGAGTTCTGTTCAGCAATCACTGTTGCCAGCCTGGCAAATACCCCGGGGCGATTCTCAACATGCACTCTTAGTAAGACTGCGTATTGGCCTGATACCTTCTCTGCCCAGTGCAGGGGCAGCCATTTTTCCGGCTGGTTCTTGAACGAGGCAATATTGGTGCAGTCCAGGATGTGAACCACAATGCCGCGACCTGTGGTTAAAAAGCCAGCGATGGCATCCCCGGGAATTGGTCGACAGCACTTTGCATAGCTCACCATCATTCCCTCAACGCCTTCAATGGCCATCGACTGCAGCTCAAATTCTTCACCATCGCTTGTCCCTTGTGGGCCGTAGACAAGCTGCCGGGCACAGATCAGAGGCAGGCGTTTGCCCAGCCCAATATCAATTAGGAGTTCATCCCACTCTTCCAGGTGCAGTGTCTGCAGAAGTTGTTGTCGGCGAGTAGGGCTCACTCTCCGCGATGTGGTGCCAAGTGTCTTGACGGCCCGATCAAGCAGCTTCCTGCCCAGCCGTACTGAATCTTTTCGTCGCTGTTTCTTGAGATTTCCCCTGATCGCCGTACGCGCTTTGCTTGTGGTCGCATAGCTCAACCAGGATGGTGTTGGAAGGGCAGAACGTGATGTTGTTACCTCAACATGATCACCATTACGCAGGCGGGTATGAAGTGGAACCAGTTGTTGGTTGAACCTGGCACCCACACAACGATTACCCACATCACTGTGAATGGCATAGGCAAAATCGAGTGCGGTAGCGCCCTGTGGGAATTTTTTGATATCCCCCTTTGGGGTGAAGACATAGATCTTATCCGGGAAGAGATCGACCTTGAGGTGCTCAAGAAATTCACTCGGGTTCGCCACCTGTTTCTGGGTATCGAGGAGATCGAGCAACCACTGTCGCGCCTGGGCTTGTGATTGCTTGCCGGTAATGTCATCACTCTTATAGACCCAGTGGGCAGCAATCCCCGCCTCTGCAATTCTATTCATCTCTTCGGTTCGAATCTGAACCTCGAGTGATTCTCCAAAAGCACCAAAAACAGTGGTGTGCAGTGACTGATATCCATTTGCTTTGGGGATCGCGATATAGTCTTTGAAACGCCCCGGTATCGGCTTATAGAGACCATGGATCCGGCCCAGTACTCGATAGCAGTCATCAGAATTGTTGACGATAATCCGAAATCCATAGATATCCTGTATCTCTTCAAATGACATGCGCTTACGCTGCATCTTTCGATAGATACTAAAGATATCTTTCTCCCGGCTGACGACCTGTGCATTCACATCGCCCTCTTTCAGATGTGTCTCCATTACCGCCAGAAGCTTTTTCATCCCGCTTCGACGATGACTCTCTCGGCGACGAAGCGCCTTTGCAAGAGCGTCGTAACGTTTTGGGTAGATGGTCTGAAAGCTAATCTCTTCCAGCTCCCGGCTCCAGGAGTACACGCCAAGGCGGTTGGCAATGGCCGCGAATATTTCCAGCGTCTGTCTGGCAATTCTCTTTTGTTTCTCTACCGGTAGAGATTCAAGGGTACGCATATTGTGCAGCCTGTCTGCCAGCTTGATCAGGATGACACGTATATCCTGTGACATGGCGAGCAGCATTTTGCGAATATTCTCGGCCTCGGCGTGCTCCTTGGATTCAAACTCAATTTGGGTGATCTTGCTGACGCCATCTACCAGGAGTGCAATATCTTCTCCAAATTCTGTTGCGATCTGTTCTTTTGCGGTTGGCGTATCTTCGATAATGTCATGAAGAATGGCCGCGGAGATGCTTTTGGTATCGAGTTGTTTTTCAGCGAGGAGCTGGGCAACCGCTAAGGGGTGGTAGATATAGGGTTCACCACTGATTCGTGTCTGGCCCTCGTGTGCCTCTGCGGCAAATACATAGGCACGATAGACTTCGGAGACAGCATCGTTGTCAAGATAGACCTCAAGCTGACTAATCAGTTCACTGATTAATACCCGGCGCTCGGGCCGAAACCCGATACCGAACAGAGCCCTTGAACTAGCTCTGCTCCTCCTTAGGGGACGGATCGGCATCGCCTTCCTTGCCCTCCGCTTCGGTTGAATTTTCGAGATCCGCCTGGAGTGCCGCAATCAATTGTGCATCAAGGTCAACGACCTCTTCTATTGCTTCACTCGCATCGGCCGTGACCCCGTCCTCTGCAGTCACCTCACCCTCAGCCGGAATAGCAAAGGCTGCTTCTGCTGCTTCTGCCGCTTCCTGCTCAGGTGTTGCATCCGGTTCATCAAGGATGGTACTGGTGACCAATCCTTCAGCAATCTCTCTCAACGCCAGCACTGTGGGCTTGTCATTCTCTTCCGGAACAAGAGCTTCCACCCCATTAGCCAGTTGGCGAGCTCGCCTGGTGGCAATCAGCACAAGCTGAAAGCGGTTGTCTACATTTTCAAGACAGTCATCTACGGTTATCCGTGCCATTCAAAAACCTCAATCGAATTCAGTAAATCTGGAAAAAAGAAGGAACATCAGTTCTTGTCGACCCTGATAAAAGTGAATAATTCCTTGATTAGGCGAAAGATACCAGAAAATTGATGCCACTGGCAGTGATATTCGTCAGGAAAATTATCGGGTTCAGCCCGCAAACAACTGGTCAAGCCGGCTTTGCGGGGGATTACCGGCAACATACTCTCCGGAGATTAGGGCATCAAGCCTATCCAGGGTCTGATCAAAATCATCATTGATCACCACATGGTCAAACTCATTATAGTGGCTCATTTCATCAATGGCTGCAGCCATTCGTCTGGAGATGATCTCTTCACTATCACTCCCCCGGCCACGCAGGCGCGCCTCCAGGGCTGTCAGCGAAGGTGGAAGAATAAAGACCAGGATGCTCTCCGGCATTTGCAAATGAACCTGTTGAGCGCCCTGCCAGTCAATATCGAGGACAACGTGCCGCCCTGCCTCCAATGACCTCTTAACTGCCTCATAAGAGGTGCCATAGAAATGACCAAACACCTCGGCATACTCAAGAAACAGTGAGTGAGCGGCCATCTCTTCAAAGTCAGTGCGATCAACGAAAAAATAGTCTTCTCCATCCACCTCTCCCGGTCGGGGTGAACGGGTCGTATGGGAGACAGAGAACTGAATATCACCCCGACGGGCGATAAGTGCCCGAGCCAGAGAGGTCTTTCCTGCTCCCGATGGGGCAGAAAAAACGAAGCATTTTCCTTTTTGCAATCGATCTCTCCCAATACTGAGAATTCTAAGGCAACTTACTCTATGTTCTGCACCTGTTCTCGCATCTGTTCAATCAGCACCTTGAGTTCAACTGATGCATTGGTCAGACGGGTATCGGCGGCCTTAGAGCCCAAAGTGTTGGCCTCCCGGTTCAACTCCTGCATCAGGAAATCAAGCCGTCTCCCCACCGCATCATCCCGTTCGAGCACAGCGGTCACCTCATCAACATGAGTTTCAAGCCGATCAAGTTCTTCAGTGACATCGCTTTTTTGCAAAAAGAGGACCACCTCCTGCTCCAGACGTTCAGGATCGATCTGTTCACGCATCTCACCGAGTCGGTCATCAATTCGGGTCCGGTAGGCCGCTTCCAGCTCCGGCAATATTGAATGCACCTCTTTTACAATCGGCACGATATCCTCCAGTCGCTGGCGCACCAGGCTCTCAAGCCGCCCACCCTCACTCTCACGGGAGGCCATAAGATCATCAAGAGCTGTTGAAAGAAGTTCTTCAGCCTCTTTGACCATGGCATCACTGTCCGTCTCTGCCGCCTTGAGTACGCCCGGCCAACGTAGAATATCGGCAGTACGAAGCCTCTCGGCCTCTGGCATCATGCCTCTGATCTGTCCTTCAATCTCAGCTACCCTGTTGACGACCTCACGGTCTAACTCAAGGTCGGCAGAGAGTGCTTCGCTCTGGTTAAAACGGAGTAAGCCATCGACTCTCCCCCGCTTGAGCCGGTCACTAATCAAGCTCCTAAACTTAGCCTCAAAAGCCCGCAACTCTTCCGGAAGTTTAAGGCTAACCTCCAGATAACGGTGGTTGACGCTTCTTAGCTCCCAGTAGAAATTACCCCACCTTGTATCACGATCTCGTCGTGCAAAGGCTGTCATGCTTCTTATCACGTCTGCTTGTTCCTCTATTTAAAGATCATAGGGCGACAATAAACAGCCCCGGGCAAGCGGATGTTATCATTACACCAATTACTCCTGCCTGAAAACTTGATTTCCAGACATGGAAACCATCAATTATCGAGAAAACGAACATTGAAAAACCGAGAAAATAACCGTGCTCCAGAAGCGCTGCGCCCGATTGCCATTACCCGCCAGTTTACCCGACATGCCGAAGGCTCCGTACTCATTGCCTTTGGTAATACCCAAGTTCTCTGTACAGCCTCTGTTGAAGACTCCGTACCGAGATGGCTCAAAGGTAAAAAACAGGGTTGGGTTACAGCTGAATACGGCATGCTGCCCAGATCCACCAACACCAGAACCTCCCGAGAGGCTGCCCGGGGAAAACAGTCGGGCCGTACCCTGGAGATTCAGCGCCTGATCGGTCGATCTCTCAGGGCGATCACTGACTTGAGTGCATTGGGTGAGAGAACCATCACCATTGACTGTGATGTCATCCAGGCCGATGGGGGCACCCGTACGGCATCCATCACGGGTGGGTTTGTTGCTCTTGCTGATGCGATGGATTACCTCGTCTCCAGCAACCAACTCCCTTCCACTCCAATAACTCAATATCTTGCCTCTGTCTCGGCTGGAATCTGCCAGGGTGAGGTACTGCTTGATCTCGATTATTCTGAAGACTCCACTGCTGAGACAGATATGAATTTTGTAATGACCGAGGATGGACGATTCGTTGAGGTTCAGGGAACGGCTGAAGAGACTCCTTTTACCGCCGAGCAGATGGCGTCGATGACGACCTATGCCTCTGCCGGTATTGCCGAACTGATCAACCACCAAAAAAATGCACTTAACGGTGAACCACCACTCTCATCGTGAACAGTTCAGCAACCACGATTGCTCTCGCTAGCGGCAACCAGGGGAAGCTAAGAGAGATGCGGGAACTCCTGGCACCACACCAGCTTGAGGGGGTCTCCCAGGGATCGCTTGGAATCGATGATGTCCCCGAGACCGGAACCACTTTTATTGAAAATGCGCTAATCAAGGCTCGCCATGCAGCCCTGGAATCAGGGCTTCCGGCAATCGCTGACGACTCCGGGCTGGTTGTAGATATACTCGGTGGTGCTCCTGGCATCCATTCCGCACGATATGCCGGGGTCGGTGCGAGTGACAAAGATAACCTGGAATTGCTGCTTGAGTCACTGTCCGAGTACTCCCCTGCACAACGGTCTGCACACTTTCGCTGCACCATGGTCTTTCTTCGACACCACGAAGACCCCTCACCTCTTATTACTGAAGGCGCCTGGGATGGAATAATCACTCGCGAACCAAAAGGGGAAAATGGCTTTGGTTACGATCCGATCTTCTTTGTCCCGACGCACCACTGCACCTCTGCTGAGCTCGACCCTGAGACCAAAAATCAGTTGAGTCACAGAGGAACAGCCCTTCGAGGGCTAATAGAGAAACTGGTATTATTGGATGATTAGACGATGTTGATTGGTGATAAAATCCACCCTTCCACTCTTTAATCAACAGAAGCCTTGAAACCCTGCTGAGTGTGTAATGAAAAAAATTGTCCTCCTGCGCCATGGTCAGAGCACCTGGAATCTGGAAAATCGTTTTACCGGCTGGATCGATGTTGATCTCTCTGAGAGAGGGGTCACAGAAGCCCGTGAGGCGGGAAGAACCCTAAAGCGTGAAGGCTACGAGTTTGATCTTGCCTTCACCTCCTATCTCAAACGTGCCATCCGTACACTATGGATTGCCCTTGAGGAGATGGATCAGATGTGGCTGCCCACCGCAACAGACTGGCGGCTCAATGAACGCCACTATGGGGCACTTCAGGGATTGAACAAGCAGGAGACAGTAGAAAAATACGGGATTGAACAGGTGATGACGTGGCGTCGGGGTTATGCCGTTCTCCCCCCCGGACTGGATCCGGAAGATCCCACCCATCCTCGCTTTGACTCCCGCTATGCCGGGGTTCTGAACCCCCCATCAACCGAGTCTCTTTCGATTACACTGGAACGCGTTGTCCCCTACTGGTTTGACACCGTAATCCCTGCCCTCAAAGCAGGCAGAGCGCCGATCATCGTCGCCCACGGAAACAGTATCCGTGCACTGATCAAGCACCTGGACTCGATCTCAGATGATGAGATCACCGCACTCAATATTCCAACTGGAATCCCTCTGGTCTACGAACTGGATGATGACTTCAATGCCGTAAAAAATTACTATCTCGCTGATTCAGCACAACTCGATTCGGCCCTTAACGAAGTCGCCCATCAGACATCGGCCAGCCACTAAGAGATCGAAAGGGCCTTCGCCCTCCTCATTCTGACCCCTTTAGGCGGTCTCGGCGACTCTCATCGACGCCTTCAGGGCATCAAGACATATTCTCACCGTCTCAGGGCTACTGTTCTGCCCCATCAGTCCAATTCGCCAGACTTTTCCTGCGAGTTGTCCCAACCCTGCGCCAATCTCAATCCCGTGATCTTCAAGCATCCTGGTCCGTATCTCAGCCTCATCAACTCCATCCGGAACAGTAACCGTCACCAACTCAGGCAGATGATCTCCCCGAGTGACCGGCACTGATAGTCCCATCGACTCAAGCCCTGCACGAAGAAGTTCATAGTTACTCTCATATCGGGACCATGCCGCTTCCAGCCCCTCTTCCTTGAGCATCAGCAGAGATTCATGGAGAGCATAGAGAAGGTTGATCGGTGCAGTATGGTGATAGGAACGCCCCCCCTCTGCCTGCCAATAGCCCATCAGCAGGTTCAGGTCCAAAAACCAGCTCTGTACTTTGGTCCTGCGATTAGCGACCACCTCCACCGCTTTTGGGCTGAAGGTTACCGGTGAGAGCCCGGGGGGGGAGGCAAGACATTTCTGTGAGCCTGAGTAGACCGCATCGGCGCCCCACTCATCAATACTCACCTCTATCCCTCCAAGTGAGGTCACCGTATCAACAATGGTCAAACAATCATGTTCCTGTGCCAGGCGACAGAGTTCTGCTGCATCTGAGCGCGCACCTGTTGACGTTTCAGCCTGGACAAAGGCGACAATCTTTGCCCCGGGATGGGCCTTAAGCGCGGCCTCCGCCTTGGCAACATCTACAGGTTGTCCCCAGTCATTGTCGACAGTGACGGCCACCCCTCCACAACGGATGACGTTCTCCTCCATCCGTCCACCGAACACCCCATTCTTGCAGACAATGACCGTATCGCCCGGTTCGACAAGGTTGACAAAACAACACTCCATTCCTGCCGACCCTGGGCCGGAGATCGGGAGTGTCATCCGGTTTTCAGTTTTAAAGGCAAACCGCAGCAGGCTACGGATCTCATCCATCATGCCAACGAAAGCACTGTCCAGATGGCCAATAGTGGGTCGGGCCATCGCCTCAAGAACGCGATCAGAGACATTACAGGGGCCTGGCCCGAGCAAGGTGCGTTGGGGAGGAATAAAAGAGTGCATGTGAGAGACTTCCTTGAAGTTAAACGTTTAATAATTACACCATAACCGAATTTTCTCTCTATTCCCCCTGACTGACCACTCTCCCCATGGGATAGATGCTCCCAGAATGGGACAGCGAGGGGATCTGCCGTTTGGGTTAATCCCTTCTCAGCCGATCCGAGAGGGCGATCGGTGTCGGGTAGCGAAGCACCACAAGATAGGATGAGCCCACAAAAGTGAGCAGGGTTGCAAGCTGGACAAGATTTACAGCCATCCCACTGATCAGCCCGGATTGCGCTGCGATAAAGACAATCAGCAGAGAGAACTCACTCATCTGCCCAAGCCGCCAACCAATTTCAAGACCCAGCTCCCTGGACTCTGCGACCCCAACCAGCAGGAGACGATAGACCAGGGGTTTGAGCAACAAGACCCCGGCAGCCAGTAAAAGGGCGCCCCACCAGATCTCTCTTGCCCCGGCGACATCAAATCCGGCGCCGATCGCAAAAAAGAACATGATCAGGAAAAAATCTCTCAGGGGCCTCAGGCTATCAGCAATATGTCGTGCGATCGGGCTGGTGGCAACAGCAACTCCCCCAATAAAGGCACCGATCTCGTAGGTGAGGCCGAGAGCTTCAGCACTCTGGGCAACTCCCAGGCACCAGCCGATAGCAAGGAGAAAGACATATTCGGGAAAACGGTCAAAACGGGCAAAAAGAGGCTGAAGCAAAAAATGTTCCAGAGCCCAGGCAACCAACAGCAGCGATGGGAGTGCAATCACCAACTGGATGATGCCCGAGAGCTCCATCCCTTCACTATCGAGTCCTTTCATCACCATCAATACAACGATGGCTATCAGGTCCTGGAGAAGAAGAATACTGATCACGACTTCACCGGTATGGCGGTGGTGAAGAACGGTTGTCGGCAGTAATTTCAATCCTACAATGGTGCTGGAAAAGACGACAGCGACACCCACAGCCATACTGTCAGTACTCCCCAGGCCCGCCAGAGATGCGATCGCATATCCCATCACGGCAAAGATGAGTGTGCTGAATACAATCACAATGGTGGTCTGGCGAAAGAGCTGCACCAGTTTCTGGGGATAGAGATCTAATCCCAGCAGGAAGAGGAGAAATATAATGCCAATATGGGCGATCTCACTAATCAGATCGGTGTCGCTAACAAGGCCAAACCCAGAGGGACCGAGCAGGACACCAAGGGCAATGTACGCTACCAGGAGGGTCTGCCTGGCAAACAGGGCTATCGTAGAGAGCACTGCTGCTCCGGTAAAAACGAGAAAAATAGAGAAGAGAATGTCCTGGCTCATCAAATCAAATCACGTTCATCTTGATCAGGAGCGCCTCTTGCCTCACTCGTTGTTGTCATGGGCTCTGGACTGGCTTTTCACTGTGGCTTGTATTACTCATCTTGTTTGATCAGTCGCTCGTTCACTCTACAGCACGTTCACCGGTAAAGTAGCCGGGAGCCTCGCCCTCTCTCCACTTGATATTACACCCCATACTCGGCTTTTGAATCTCTCGCTGCGGCTCCCCTGCCAGAAGGCGATCAACCGCCTCACGCAGGTCCTCCCCGGTAATGGGGATCTCTTCCCTGCCTGGTCTCGCACCATCAAACTGTCCTCGGTAGACGAGTTTTTTGCTCCTGTCGAAAAGAAAGAAATCGGGTGTACAGGCTGCAGCGTAGGCGACAGCAACTGCCTGGCTCTGATCAAAAAGATAGGGGTAGGTAAACCCATGCCTTTTCGCCTCCTCGGCCATCTTCAGAGGGCCATCATCCGGATGGCTCGATGCATCATTGGAGCTGATCGCCACCACCGCCAGCCCCTTCGCCCGGTACTCCCTGGCAAAGGCGGTAAAGGCCTCCCGGATATGGATAACGTAGGGGCAGTGGTTGCAGACAAATGCGACCAGCAGTGCCGGTGACTGGTCGAAGTCGCTGAGGGCCACCCGCTCTTGAGCCAGGCTCCGGTTGGTGTTGGGAAGCGAGAAATCAGGAGCCACTGTTCCCAGATCAAGCATCGTTGAGGCCGTTTGTACCATTGTTAGCTCTCCTTTGTCAGCTATTGGAGACCGCTTCTCCCGGAGAGATACTGCAGACCGGGCAGTTGGGATCTTTTGTCAATTTCATCACGCTCCACTCCATGGTGCGGGCATCGAGAATCAGCAGTCGACCCGTCAGGGTCTCCCCCAGATCGAGCAGCACCTTGATGGTCTCGGTCGCCTCTATGGTTCCTATGATCCCTACCACAGGACCGAGCACTCCAGTCTCAGCACACCGCTCACCAAGTTCGCCTGTCTCAGGATAGAGGCATCGATAACACGGCGAATCGGGAAGATCGAGTCGATAGACGGAAACCTGGCCCTCCATTCGAATCGCCGCACCCGAGACCAGCGGAGTACGTGCCTGATGACAGAGACGATTGAGCTCGAAACGAGAACCAAAGTTGTCGGTTGCATCAACCACCACGTCTGCCGCCTCTATCTGTGCCAGCAACTCATCACCCGAAAGGCGGTGGTCAATCATCTCTACCGTAACGTCCGGGTTCAGCTCTTCGATGGTAGAACGGGCAGACTCTGCTTTAGGAGTACCGATATCACCCGTACCGTGGATAATCTGACGCTGAAGGTTGGAAAGCTCTACATGATCAAAGTCTGAGATCACAAGATGACCCACGCCGGATGAAGCGAGATACATTGCAATGGGGGATCCCAGGCCACCGAGACCGATGAGCAGGACCCGGGAATCCAGCAACTTCTCCTGCCCCGCAATATCGATGCCGGAGATATGAATCTGGCGGCTGTAGCGTAGTAAACTGGCATCTTCCATGGCTTAAAGTCTATCACGCCGATAAAAAAGCATTCAGATGACTTGCTTCCCCCTGATGGAAACGGTAGCGTTTCCCTTAAATAACTACCTCCAAACCTGTGAGAATCCAGCATGAGCGACCTTACCCATTTTGATACCCAGGGCAATGCCCATATGGTTGACGTCGGACACAAAGAGATGACTTCGCGCCTTGCTAAAGCTGAGGGCAGAATCACCATGAACCCCGCAACCCTCCAAAAGATCCAGGAGGGCGCTCATAAAAAGGGGGACGTCCTGGGAATTGCTCGGGTTGCCGGAATCATGGCCGCAAAACAGACATCCACACTTGTCCCCCTGTGCCATCCCCTGACACTGACCCGGGTTGCTGTTGACCTCGAAGTTGATGCCGCAAAGAGCGCTGTAATCTGTACTGCCACCACTGAGACCCATGAACGAACAGGGGTTGAAATGGAGGCACTGACCGCTGTCCAGATTACCCTTCTCACCATCTACGATATGTGCAAGGCCGTTGATCGTGGCATGGAGCTGGGGGGAGTTCGACTGCTTGAGAAGAGAGGCGGCAAATCCGGACACTGGCAACGGGAGCACTCTGATTGAGCAACGCCTCCAGGGTCATACTCAAGACTCTGCAGGTTATTCCACTGTGGGCAGGGCTCTGCTACTTAAAGGTTTCAACCTCGAAGGTCGCGCCCTCAATGCCCACAATCCTGACCTGACTCCCTGCAGGGGCATCCTCGCCTCTCGCCCTCCACACAGTATCCTCAACCCGAACCTTTCCAATCCCATTTTCGATCGGCTCCTCAATCGTAACCACTCTGCCTATATATTTGTTCCCTCGTTGGCTCAGGGTTGATTTCTCTTCCTTGTCCTTTTGAAAGATGAATCTGGAGACAAAGATGGAGACCATTGAAAAAAGCGCAAAGATAGTCAGCTGAGCCTCCCAGGGGAGGGATGGCGAAAAATAGAGTACCGCCCCGACGACTCCTGCCGAAATACCCATCCAGAGAAAGAAAGTGCCCGGCGCCGCAATCTCGACTACGACCAGAATTACCCCCAGGATCCACCATGTCCAGTGAGAAAAATTACTAATATATTCCGCCATAATCAGCCACTATTGTTGTTGTTGAAAATATTTTTTGACAGCTCCCCGATCCCTGCTAACGACCCAAGGATTCCGCTTACCTCCATTGGCAGAAGCACCAGCTTCTCATTCTCTGCTGTACCAATGGCCTGCAGAGCCTCTACATACTTTTGTGCGACAAAGTAGTTGATGGCCTGTGCATCACCGCTTTTAATCGCATCAGAGACCAGCTGTGTTGCTCTGGCTTCCGCCTCAGCCAACCTCTCCCGGGCTTCAGCATCGCGAAAAGCGGACTCTTTTCGCCCTTCTGCATCAAGAATAGCCGCTTGCTTCTCACCCTCTGCACGCAGGATTTCAGATTGTCGTTTGCCCTCTGCTTCAAGGATATCTGCTCGCTTCTGCCGCTCAGCTTTCATCTGCCGGCTCATTGCCTCGACCAGATCTTTTGGAGGTTCAAGATCCTTGATCTCGATTCGAGTTACTTTGACCCCCCACGGATCTGTTGCCGCATCGACCACACTCAATAACTTGGCATTAATCTCATCTCTGTTGGAGAGGATTTCATCCAGGTTCATAGCGCCAAGAACAGTTCTGATGTTGGTCAGGCAGAGGTTTTGCATCGCCACATCAAGCCGGCTTACCTCATAGGTTGCTTTTGCCGCATCCAGAATCTGATAGAAAACCACACCATCTGCAACAATCGCTGCATTATCGCGAGAGATAACACTCTGCTGCTGGATGTCGATCACCTGCTCCATCATATTGACCTTGTGCACTATCCGATCAATAAAGGGGACGATAAAGTTAAGGCCCGGGGTCAGTGATTTAGTAAAGCGGCCAAACCGCTCCACATTGTGCTGGCTTCCCTGGGGAACCGTTTTTACTCCGGAGAAAATCAGTACCACCACAAGAACGACAACAATAATGGTAAAGATGCTGGCCCCGCCTATTCCATCCTCAGCCATGGCCCCCGATGAAAAAAGTGACAAAGGGAAGAATGCCGTTAACTGTCCAATGAACGTTTTCACTATATTTTCTCCATCAAAGAAGCTTAACAAAACAATAAACACAATTGCGATTGAAGCGAGGGGTTTCAATGAGGCCAATATCCTTTTCACTACTCCCTCCTGTTGCAGAACCGGATGACTGCGCCATCTCGTCTTGAGATAGACTACTATGTGCTGCCCTCATGGTAGTATAAGTGTTCTTACCGCTGTGTCTAATTGGATCGATATGGAGTTAATAATCCCCCCCCATGAGAGCAGATATCTCCCGCTGGGATGAGAAATACCGGCCTTCTAATCCCAACCCCTCTTTTGATCCAGAGCCCCTGCTGACTGACTATAATACCCTGCTCAAACCAGGCGGCCGATCCCTTGATATTGCCTGTGGTGTCGGCCAGAACACCCTTTTCCTTGCCCGCTCCGGCTATGAGAGCTATGCGGTTGACGGCAGTCTGGTCGGGCTCCGTTATCTCAAGGAGAGGGCCAGTGAGACGGGCTTGAATATCTACCCCTTTGCTGCTGATCTCGACCAGTGGACCCCTCCGGCCGACACTTTTGATCTGATTGTGGTTATCCGCTTTCTCAACCGAACACTTTTTCCTGCCATTATCGACAGCTTAAGGCCTGGAGGGGTGTTGATCTACAAGACCTTGAATTTGAACTTTCTAAGGCTTCGGCCTGACACCAGGCCCGAGTATCTGCTCAGACCCGGTGAGTTCAGCCGGGCTTTTTCCAGCCTCGCTATGGTAGCCACCGATGAAGGTGAAGAGGGAGAGAGCTGTACTACCTTTTTCATTGGCACCCGGCCATTGACAAACTGATGGATACCTTCAACTTTCCAGGCACCAGCCGGATTCGGGAGGCGTTGAACAACCACGCTCCAAAGCGCTACCCCTCAACACCCGACCAGCAGGCTGCTGTAGCCATGGTGTTGTGTCGACAGCCACACCTCCGGCTTCTCTTTATTGAAAGAGCCAGAGACCCGGCTGATCCCTGGTCTGGCCACATCGCATTTCCAGGGGGAAGACGTGATCCGGAAGACACCGATGAACGAGCCGCTGCAACCAGAGAGACCCGGGAAGAGGTTGGCATCGACCTCACTTTGGGCGAATACCTCGGAAGAGTCGACGACATGGCTGGACGATCTGCAGGACCCACTGTAAAACTGGTGATCTCCTGTTTTGTCTTTCTGCTTGAGAGCCCCCTACCTGTCACCCTGAGCTATGAGGTCGAAGACACCCTCTGGGTACCCCTTGTCCGCCTCGCTGACCCTGATGCTCATATTCTCTATCCTCACCCCCCCGACCCCTCTCTGGAGTACCCGGCAATCCGGATTGGAGAGCAGTCACAACACCTTGTTTGGGGGTTAACTCACCGCTTCCTCACCCGCTTCTTTAGAATCATTGGCCATCCGCTACCGATAGAGTCGAAGATCAGCCCATAGCCGTATCAGGGCATCCGTTTCCAAGCTTTTTTGCACTTGCTCTGCAGATAGAGTATTGATGATTTCTCTCAAGAAAAATCAGGTTTGATTGGCCAATCGATTATAAATTTTATTGATCTCCAGCAGCCTTCAGGGGAATTTACCAACAACCCTCTCTGATTTGAGGTGTTATTATAATTCTTTTATTTGTTCCCTAGCGAAGAGGGGTTATTAGCTGCTGCTGCCTGGGACTCCTGTGGTATAAAGCTCTCTCCTGAGGGTTGAGCCCTCTTATTTTTTCTTAATCAGGTTCCTTAATTTTCACTGTGAATCAGGATCAGAATCCACTCACTGATACCCGAGGCCGGGGGCTTCGAGACCTGCGTATCTCGGTTACTGATCGATGTAACTTTCGTTGCGTCTACTGCATGCCGAAGGAGGTTTTTGGCTCTGACCACCACTTTGTTCCCCGACAGCGCCTGCTCTCTTTTGAAGAGATCCAGCGTGTCGCTCGCCTTTCTACCCACCTTGGCGTCAGTAAAATACGCCTTACCGGGGGTGAACCCCTGGTTCGCCGCGATATCGAAGTTCTGATTGAAGAGCTCTCCCAGATACCGGGTATTAGCGATATCTGCCTGACGACCAATGGCTCGCTCCTCACCGCCGCCAGGGCAAAAAGCCTAAAAGCAGCAGGGCTGACCCGAGTAACCATCAGCCTTGATGCCCTTGATGAGAGACGTTTTGCCGCCATAAATGATGTTGACTTTCCCGTCTCCAAGGTCCTTGATTCTGTGGATTACGCCCTCAACGCAGGCCTTTTGCCGGTCAAGGTCAATATGGTGGTCACCGGCCACCTGAACGATGATCAACTCCTCCCCATGGCCCGGCATTTCAAGGGTTCCGGCGCCATCCTTCGCTTCATTGAGTATATGGATGTTGGCAATAGCAATGGCTGGCAACTAAAGCAGGTTATCCCTGCTGGAGAGATAATCCGGCTTATCAACCAGGACTTCCCCCTGGAGCCGGTCGGTGCCAACCACGCCGGTGAGGTCGCCAGCCGCTGGTGCTACCAGGATGGGAGTGGAGAGATCGGCGTCATTGCCTCTGTTACTCAGCCTTTCTGCCACAGTTGTCATCGCGCCAGGCTGTCCGCAGAGGGGCGATTTGTCTCCTGTCTCTTTGCCGAGGGGGGATTTGACCTCAGAGCGTTGCTTCGGAGCGATGCGAGTGATGAGGTTGTTGTTGATACTCTCTCCAGGCTCTGGAGCCTGAGAGATGATGGCTATTCAGAGATCCGAACAGAACAGACAGTGGGCCTTAAAAAAGTAGAGATGTCCTACATTGGTGGCTAAACCTCTATAATCCTTTTCATCTTACAGTCATTATTCTCCAATAACGCCATGTCGATCACAATTCGCCTTTTTGCCAGCCTCCGTGAACAGCTGGGGACTGAGTGCTGTCAGGCAGAACCTGATGCCGTCTCCAACGTGGAGGAGGCGTGGCGTGCTGTTGCCGGTGACAGCCCTCAAGGAGAGAACGTACTGGTTGCTGTCAACATGGAGTACGTCAAACCAGGTGCCGCAGTCAAAGATGGCGATGAGATCGCTTTCTTCCCCCCGGTAACGGGTGGTTAGTCGTGAAAATTGAAATCCGTCACCGGCCCTTTGATCCATGGCAGGAGCTCACCAGCTATCAGCAAACGGGTTCAACAGCCCCTTCCTCGTACGGGGCTACCGCTCTGTTTGTAGGGACTATGCGGGATTTTAATGAAGGTGACCGGGTTCATGGAATGACCCTTGAGCACTACCCGGGGATGACAGAAAAGCACCTCGAAGCGATCTGTCACAACGCCACCTCAAGATATAACCTGCTTGATGCCTTGGTCATCCATCGCGTTGGCCCCATTCAACCGGGAGAGCCTATCGTCCTGGTTGCGGTCTGGTCTGTGCACCGTGCCGCCGCATTCGATGCCTGTCGACTGATCATGGATGATCTCAAATCGAAAGCGCCCTTTTGGAAAAAAGAGGAGCTCGATGAGGGCAAAGTACGGTGGGTCGACCACAACACCTGAAATAACCTCGTTGATTAATGCCTCCAGACCCCCCACCTTCAAAAATCCGGATTGATCGCTGGCTCTGGGCGGCACGCTTCTTTAAGACCCGGCAATTAGCCTCTTCGGCAATTAAAGCCGGCCATATCGCCCTCAATGGCCTGCGCGCCAAACCAGCTCGAGGGGTTCAAAAGGGTGATCGGCTAAAGATAAGAAAAGCAGGCTTGGATTATGAACTCATTGTGACCGCCCTTGATGAACAGCGTCGCTCCGCCGCCCATGCCCAGACCCTCTATCAGGAGACCCCACTGAGCCTGGTGGCCCGGTTGGAGTCAATTGAGAAGAGAAAGCTGGATGCGGCTTCACTGCGATTTGAGCGTGGGAAACCTGACAAGAGGTCGCGCCGTCTGATCTCCCGCCTGCGCCGGGGGATTTCAGATCATTCCGACTAAAAAGGGGCTTGAGCCCACTAGAATGATGCCACTGCCCTCTCTATTTCAGCTCTGAATGCGGGGTACTCCTCAACTACAGGAAAGCGGGGATAATCAGCAGCAATATTGGGGGGTGGCCGGAAAAAAATCCCGGCATCAGCGGCCTCAAGCATTGTCAGGTCATTGAAAGAATCTCCCCCTGCAACCACCCTGAAATTGATCGCTTGCAGTGCTCTGACCGAAGCTGATTTTTGATCCGGCATACGGAGCTGATATCCCGTGAGTCGCCCCTTGGCATCAGCCTCAACATGGTGACAGAAGAGTATCGGGTTCCCCAACTGCTCCATCAATGGGGCGGCAAATTCATAAAAGGTATCTGAGAGAACAATTAGCTGATAGTGTGATTGGAGCCATTTTACAAAATCGAGTGCCCCAACCAATGGCTCCAAACCCTGGATCACCTGTTGAATATCACCCAGCTTTAATCCGTGCCGATCAGTCAAATCGAGCCGAAAACGCATCAACTCATCGTAATCGGGAATATCACGCGTGGTTGCCCGCAATGCTTCGATTCCAGTTGATTCAGCTACATTGATCCAGATTTCAGGGACCAGCACCCCCTCCAGATCAAGACAGATAACTTTCATTGGATTTTCCACACCGTCAGTCAAAAAACATCAGCGCCGAACCCTACCGCTTCAGAGGCCTGCTTTCAACCTCAATAGAGAAGAAATCAGGAAAAAGAGCCCCGCTCATTGCCGCCGAAACGAATGAGTGAGATTATTGACTGATAATAAACCCAATCCTCTTCCTTTGTAGACCGCCCCTCAAAAGCAAAGGATTAATCAATAGAGGCCTCTCAATGACCAACAGCACTCTCCTCGACAGTAAGACCTTCGACCTCAGGGATATCGATTTAAAGCCGATTGAAGCCATTCTGCCTTCACTCAGGACTTATCGCTTTACCGAGGCCAATGAGGTTGTAGAACGACTGGATGGTGCTGAAGTGGTGATCACCAATAAAATTAAGATCGACAGTACTGTTCTCGAAGCCGTCGCTGACCACCTCAGACTTATCGTGGTCGCTGCTACCGGCACCAATAACATCGACTTAAACAGCGCCCATCGACTCGGGGTCAAAGTCTGCAACGTACGCAACTACGCCACCCCTGCCGTAGTTCAGCACACGCTCAGTCTGATACTTGCACTCACTACCCACCTTGTGGATTACCATCATGCCATCCTGGAGGGAAAGTGGAGCAACAGTGGCAATTTCTGCCTGTTGGACTACCCTATTCGTGAACTTAATGGCCGCAAGCTGGGCATAGTTGGTTTTGGTGTATTAGGCCAGGCTGTTGCCAATGTGGCAGAGGCCTTTGGCATGACCACACTGATAGCCAATCGCCCCGGTAGTGCGCCGACAGAAGGGCGGCTCCCCCTTGAAGAACTGCTCCCTCAGGTCGATGTTCTCTCTCTCCACTGCCCGCTGACGGCTTCTACACAGGGGCTGATTGGCTCCAGAGAGCTTGAAATGATGAATAACGATGCCATTATCATCAATACTGCAAGGGGAGGGATCATCGATGAACAGGCCCTTGCCGATGCCCTGTGCCACCGCGTGATTGGCGGTGCCGGAATCGATGTGCTCACTGAAGAACCCCCCTCAATCGACCACCCTCTGCTCTCACCTGATATTCCCAACCTCCTGCTCTCTCCTCATAGTGCCTGGGGCAGTCGTGAGACCCGGCAACGGCTTGTCCATGAGATTGCCCTGACTATTGGCGCATGGATGGAAGGGAACCCCCGTAACCTTGTCAGCTAAATTAGACCCGGCCTCAATCCCTCTTGGCCTCTATCTCCATCTTCCCTGGTGTCGGCGCAAGTGTCCTTACTGTGACTTCAACTCTCACCCACTGAAAGATGATCAGAGCACAACCCTAAAAGAGCAATACCTCTTGGCACTGAAGGAGTCGGTTAGCAAAATAACCCACACCCAAACCTCAAGGAGAGTGCAATCAATCTATTTTGGCGGAGGCACACCCTCACTCTTTTCACCTGATCAGATCGATCAAATCCTCTCAACCATCAACCACTGTTTTACTCTCGATCAAGATGCTGAAATCACAATGGAGGTCAATCCAGGGGCGACAGAGACCGCCTGGCTGGAAGGCTATCTGGCTGCTGGCATTAATCGACTCTCTCTGGGGGTACAGAGCTTCAGTGATCCTATGCTCAACAGCCTCGGACGAATTCATGGCCGAAAAGAGGCCCTAACCGCTTCCGATGCTGCACTCAGCACCGGATTTAACAGCGTCAACCTCGACCTGATGTTTGCTCTTCCGGGGCAGACACTGGATGAAGCCAAATCAGACCTTGATACACTTCTCAATCTTGAGCCTGAGCATATCTCCCTCTACCAGCTTACCCTTGAGCCTAACACCCTCTTCCATGCCCATCCGCCAAAGCTTCCGCAGCAGGACCATGTCTGGGCGATGCAAGAGTCTCTCTTTGAGCTTCTCCAGGAGGCGGGTTACCAACAATATGAGGTCTCCGCGTGGTCAAAACCAGGCAACCGATGCCGCCATAATCTCAACTACTGGGAATTCGGAGACTATCTGGGAGTTGGCGCCGGCGCCCATGGCAAACTCACCAGGACTGACGGCATCTGGAGAACCCTCCAACCCCGTCATCCCAATGAGTTCATGAAACACGCCTCCCACGCTGAAACCGATAACGCCTCTTTGGTCAGTAATGATGAGACCGGTTTTGAATTCTTTCTGAATGGACTTCGTCTGCGTGAAGGGGTTGCCGCTGACCTTTTTCCTGAACGCACAGGTCTCCAGCTTGATCTTTTTACCCCACTCTTTGAAAAGCTGGAGCGGCTTGGCCTGTTTGTGGTTGAAAATAACCGTCTGAAAACAACCCCCCAGGGCTACCGTTTTCTCAACGACACCCTTGAGTTTTTTCTCCCTGAATAGTGACCTATCCCAACAGTGATGCTTCATATCGTCCTCTATCAACCCGAGATACCACCCAATACCGGAAATATCATCAGGCTGGCCGCCAATACAGGAAGCACCCTCCACCTTATCCGTCCACTGGGATTTCAACTTGATGACAAGCGGCTGAGGCGCGCGGGCCTTGACTACCATGAGTTTGCCCGCCTCGGGATATGGGATTCGTTCGATGATTTTGTCGCCTCACACCCCGCATCACGTCTTCTTCCTTTTTCTACTCACCACACCAAGAGCTACAGTTCTTTTATATTCAGACAGGGGGATGCGCTGTTATTCGGCCCAGAGACCCAGGGACTTCCAGAGACAATACGCGCCAAAGCCCCGGCGTCTCAACAGCTAACACTCCCCATGCTCCCGGGAAACCGTAGCCTGAACCTCTCGAATACCGTTGCCATTGCAGTCTATGAGGCCTGGAGACAGATTGGATTCGCAGGGGCTACCCCACTAGAAAAAACCTAATAAAGAACAACCCCGCTTACCCTGCCGGAAGAGGGGGCTTGATGATCACCCACAAACACGGTTGACGGGATTTTTGGTTATGGCGACGCTTATGTTGTCCGGCAGTCGGCCGTGATCCGACCAGAATCTCCTAAGTAAACTCAATTTTGCCAGCCGGCAACATATAGAGCACCAAAGCTTCCCCACCGGTCACTGTTGGCGAGTGGTCAGATCCGGGCTCAAACAGAGACCATCCCCGGCCCTCACCATTAAATTGAGCCCCCCCTGTAATCGGCATCACCATGCAGACCTCCCCGCTAGGGTGACGGTGATGCGGACCCACGATATTGGTTAGGTCAACCACATCAATACTCAACATTCCAGTCGCCTCACAGGGTTCGATAATACGTCCAAAACGCCGCCCTTCTCCGCCTTGAGTGCACATCCAACCCGCTGCAATTGCATCGTGGCAGGCCCTCTCAACAGCATTAAACAACTCACCACTCTCAGGGAAACTGAGGTTGAGCTTTTCAGCAAGAGCGGTATCCATTTTCTCAGCTGAAACCAGGTCAGTGATCGGCTCAAGAAGTTTCTGAAAACGACTAACATTCATCCCGCCACCCTCCACTCTCCAATAGGTGAATAATCTCTGTTGAATCTTATCCTTTTTCCAGTATCAAAATAGCAGTGTGCAAAAAAGAACCTGCCGTAAAGGGCCATCTACTCTGAACGAAGTTCTCTTGAGAGCAGCGCATCAACCGCTTCAATGGGAGGACAATCGGCAAAGAGCACCCGATAGACCTGATCGATGATCGGCATTGACACCTTCAGCGACTCATTCAGTCGCTTCAGCTCTCGGGCAGTGTTAATCCCCTCCACCTCCTGTCCAAGGTTAGTGAGGATGGTTTCGAGAGACTCTCCTCGGCCCAGGCCCAGACCCAGTCGACGGTTCCTCGACTGATCATCAGTACAGGTGAGAATCAAATCCCCCATCCCGGTCAACCCCATAAAGGTTTCCGATCTACCCCCAAGGGCCTCGCCAAGGCGTTTTAATTCGGCCAGCCCACGGGTCACCAGAGCCGCCCGGGCATTGGCCCCAAATCCAAGCCCATCACTGATTCCAGTTGCTATTGCCATTACGTTCTTTATCGCCCCACCCAACTGGACCCCGGTTAGATCCGGATTCGTATAGACACGCATCCGATCACTGTGGAGCCAGTTAGCCACCTGGCTACTGACAACTTCACTCGTTGCCGCGACGGTGAGTGCTGTCGGCAGTCCTGCCGCCACCTCGGCAGCAAAACTGGGGCCGGAAACGGCAGCCAACTGAGCATCATCACCACAAACTTCAACGGCCACCTCCCCAAGGAGTTTCCCACTGCCTGGCTCAAAACCCTTTGTTCCCCAGGCTACTACCTTCCCCGCCCTGTTTGAGGACAGTTCCTCAATCTGCTCACAAAGGCGACGAAAAGCATGGCTTGGAACAACAATCAGGAATTGGGATAGGCCGCCGAGATTGCCTATCTCATCGGTAAGCGTTAGATTTTTCGGAAATGAGAACCCAGGAAGAAACTGGTGGTTAGCTCTGTCTTGGGCCAGTTGATCGATATGAGCACTATCATGGCCCCAGAGTTTTACCTCCAGGTTGTTTCGTGCGATCAGAATCGCCAGTGCAGTACCCCAAGAGCCTGCACCCAGTACAGCGACCGGTTCTTTTCTACTGCCGGGCTGGCTACCCATCGACATCAGTCTACCGTTGTCGACCCGCTTCCATTGCCCTTGGCTGTTTCATCAACCGGGGACTCTCCACTTTGGCTCTCTGGTGCCGCCTCGCTCTGTTTTTTTTGTTGATAGAGCACATCAAAATTGACTGGGGTGAGGAGTAACTGAGGAAAGCCTCCTTTTGCGCCCAGATTGGAGATCACTTCCCGGGCAAAGGGAAAGAGTGCTTGTGGCGCATGCACTTCAAGAAGACCCTCCAACTGGTCATCTGTAAATCCTGACATCTCAAAAACCCCGGCCTGTTGAGCCTCAATAAGAAATATAGCTTCATCACCACTTTTTGCTGTCACCGTTACAGCCAGAATCACCTCATAGATTCCAGCCGCTTGATCAAGGCTATTGTGGCTAATATTGATCTGGACATCGACCTGAGGCTGGAGCGCCTCTTTGGTAAAAATCCCTGGCGCCTTAGGGGATTCAAAAGAGACATCCTTCAGATAGAAGGTTTTTAGATCAAAACGAACTTGCTGATTCATTTACTCTTTCTCCATCACGATAGTTCTTTGGATTGTACTTTGACCTCAGCCCCTTTCAAGCGGGAGGTTCTCTTTCTCCCAGGCGAGTATTCCACCCTTGAGGGTAAAAACCTTCTCAAAGCCATTCTTTCGCAAAATACCCGCGCCTCGTATTGATCGATTGCCCGATCGGCAAAAGGCAACCACAGACCTGCTTTTGTGTTTTTCAATCTGCTTGAGATCACCTGCCAGCTTACTCAATGGAATATTGATTGCTTTGGGCAGATGACCGAGCTTGAAATCTTTTGATTCGCTGACATCAACGAGTACTGCCTCTTCATCATTGAGGAGCCGGGTGAGCTGAATCACCGTAATCTCCTCAATACCCGACATTCTGCGACGGATCGGCTCAAAGATAATAAGCGCGATAATGACAACCAATGCCAAGAAGAGAGGCCAGTTCTCAACTACAAATTCCATATCCATAAAACATAACTCAAGAGAGAGCGGTCCCTTAAACGGGCACACTGTAAATGAAGATGGGAGGGTAACGGTTGCCGCCGTCACCCACAAGGTTGAGTTACGGGTTTATTTCATCAATCCCGCAAAAAGAGAGGGTTAACTATTGTGTACTCCACAGAAAGCATCACGTAAACTGCCGATTAACATAATGATGCTAGTGTCAGAGATGCGATAAAAGACCTTGTTGGCATCTTTTCGGGATTCGAGAATCCCCTTGTCGCGAAGTATCGAGAGGTGCTGAGAGATGTTGCTCTGTGAGGTACCGACAAACTCCACCAGTTCGTGAACACTCACCTCTGTCGTCATTCCAAGGATACAAAGAATTTTCAGCCGTAACGGGTGTGCCATTGCTTTAAGCGCTCGAGATGCTCGATTGATATCGGCCTCGTCCCCAATAAGCATTTCGGCACACTCGGTATTCATTGAGTCACTTTCAGCAGCTTCTGTTTGACCCATACATATCATTGTTATTCTCCGCAAGCTGATTACAGAAGAGGAGAAAAATCGCCTCATCGCACAGTAAAAATTGATTATTATGAAACAACTATATACTAATATATTAATTATGCAACCTCTTTCCACATCAGCACTTCTAAGTTGAGTTATCATCAACCACACCAATGATTGGGCAACTACACTAATAAAACCACGACAGAGATGCCCGTTTAAAAAAAAGATCTGCAGTAATAACTTAGAGCTAAGCAAAATATGTTCAAACTTACCCGAACACTGCCCATCCTGATCTCTCTCTTGTTCTTTAGCGCTGGAGCCACCACTGCTCATGCCGAGACAAATCCTGCTGAGCTGCCGCTCGACGAGATTTGGCTCTTCACCGAGATTTTTGGGGAAATAAAATCAAAGTATGTTGACCAGGTTGATGATCGTGAACTCCTCCATAATGCCATTGAGGGAATGCTTTCAGGCCTCGATCCACACTCTGGCTATATGGATCAAGAGAATTTTAAAGAGAGCCGGATTGATACCGAAGGAAAGTTTGGTGGTCTTGGGATTGAGGTCTCAATGGAAGATGGGTTTGTCCTTGTTGTCTCACCTATTGACGATACACCCGCACAACGAGCAGATATCCAGGCAGGTGACCTGATCATTCGACTCGATAATCAATCGATAAAGGGGATGAACCTATATGATGCCGTAAAAAAAATGCGTGGTGCGCCAGGAACTAAAATAAAGCTCACTATTGTTAGAGGAAGTGAAAACCCCTTTGATGTCACTCTCACTCGGGCTGTAATCAAAATAACCAGCGTAAAAAGCAAGCTTCTGGAGGATCGGTTTGGTTATATTCGGATAACTCAATTCCAGACCAACACAGCAGCTTCGCTGCATCAAGCCCTGAAACGACTCGACCAAGAAGCAGACAACAAGGTTGCCGGACTGATACTCGACCTTCGAAACAACCCAGGTGGAGTATTAAGTGGTGCCGTTGCTGTTAGCGACACCTTCCTCACCCAAGGTTTGATCGTCTCCACCCGAGGGCGGTCAAAAGAGCTCGATATGCAGTTTTCAGCCACCGCAAAAGATTACAGCAGAGGGGCGCCATTGGTTGTGCTCGTTAACGAGGGCTCCGCTTCAGCCTCAGAAATTGTCGCCGGCGCACTTCAAGATCATCGGCGAGCAGTCATTATGGGTAGGCAAACCTTCGGCAAGGGGTCGGTGCAGACCATCCTGCCAATCAACAATGGCGCCCTAAAAATCACGACTGCCCGGTATTACACTCCGAGTGGGAATTCAATACAGGCAACTGGAATCAAGCCTGATATTGTGGTTGAAAACCTGAATATCGTCACTAAAAAAGAGGCTTCACCATCAATTAATTATCTGCGTGAGGAGGATCTCAGGGGGCATCTTGAGAACGAGAATGGATCAGCTAAAGAGAACACTTTTGAGAGTAGCGAAGAAGAGGTGAATCCAACAGAGACCCTGAGCAGCCAGTTTGCAGATCCTAAAATAGAAGATGACTACCTTTTAAGGGAGGCGCTGATGCTACTAAAGGGGCTGAGCATTCTCGAAAAGAATACAATAAAACAGGCTGATTAAAATGAGGGTCGGTGCCTCACCATCCGCTCTATCTCTCTTAGGAGTTCATCTCCCCGGCTGATTTCGATTGGATTGCATCGAGTGCAACTGTTGAGGTCAGGGGTGAATTAATCCCAGCGAGGATCCCGTGTCTGTACTATCCCTCTCTCGACCCGAACTGGAAATGTGGCGACACCTTCATAGGCCGGAGGTGAGAGCACCTCACCGGTTGCAAGTGAAAACCGGGCGCCGTGACGAGGACAGATAATCACATCGCCATCTACCTCACCACAAGCGAGTTCCCCACCATCATGGGTGCAGACATCTTCGATGGCAAAAAACTGACCATCAATATTAAAAACAGCGATTAATGCCCCATCTATCTCCACCACCTGGTGGTTTCCAGGATGAAGTTCTTCCTCAGGAGCAACGTTTACCCATCTATCCATGAAGTAAACTAGATCAAGCCAAGCTGAACACGTGCTGCTTCAGAGAGCAGCTCCTGAGTCCAGGGTGGATCCCAGACAAGTTCAACCGTGGCCTCAGTCACCCCAGGAACACGTTTGACCATTGACTCCACTGTCCCCGGAAAAGTCTGCGCCACCGGACAACCCGGTGTGGTCAGCGTCATCCTGATATTGGCGCCACCCTCGGAGTCAACATCAACCCCATAGATCAGACCCAGATCATAGATATTGACCGGTATTTCAGGATCATAGATGTGTTTTAATGCCTCTATAACCTGCTCCTCAAGGGTTACACTCTCTAAAGGTGCATCCTGTTCAACCTTGCCGTCTTCGGTCTTATCTTGTTCTGCCAGATAATCGGCGAAAGTCTCACTGTTTTTGGAGTCATTTCCCATTTTATTGTCCTGAGTTGTGAACGGATTGTCTTTGTCTGCACGCTTGCTTTTATTACCCAAACAGCTCCTGAGCTCTGGCCACGCCTCTGAACAGAGCATCAATATCTTCCAATGTGTTGTATACGCCAAAGGAGGCACGAACTGTTGCTGGAACAGAGAAATGTTGCATCACCGGCATGGCGCAATGGTGTCCTGCCCTAATGGCTACTCCCTGACGATCAAAAATAGTGCCCAAATCATGTGGGTGAATCCCTTCCAGCTCAAAAGAGAGAATTCCCGCCTTATTCTCAGCAGTGCCAATAATACGCATGCCTGGAGTCTCTTTCGCTTTTGAGGTTGCATATTCCAAAAGGGCCGCTTCATGTGTTGACACATTTCCCAGTCCGAGTCCATCCAGCCAATCGATAGCCACACCAAGGCCAACAGCACCAGCAATATTGGGTGTTCCTGCTTCAAACCGATAGGGGGGAGAAGCAAAGTCACTCTTCTCAAAAGTAACTCGACGAATCATTTCGCCGCCTCCCTGATAGGGTGGCATTTTGGCAAGTAGCTCTTCACGTCCCCAAAGAACACCAATTCCAGTTGGACCGTAGACTTTATGCCCTGAGAAAGTATAAAAATCACAACCGATCTCATCGATGTCTATTTTTGAGTGAGGCGCTGCCTGGGCACCATCAATCAGCACTTTTGCCCCAACGTGGTGGGCGAGGCTGACGATCTCCTTGACCGGGTTCACCGTCCCCAAGGCATTTGAGATATGGGTTACCGCGACCATGCGGGTTTTTGCTGAGAGCAGGTCTCGGAATGAATCCATCAATAATTCACCCCTGTCGTTCATTGGGATCACCTTAAGGACCGCATTTTTCTGCTGACAGATAAACTGCCAGGGGACTATATTGGCATGATGTTCCATCTCGGTAATCATGACCTCATCACCACTTTTGAGGTTCTGTTGTCCCCATGACTGGGCCACCAGATTGATGCCTTCGGTCGCCCCTCGCACAAAGATAATTTCTCTTGGACTCTCTGCATTGATAAAGGATGCAATTCGTTCTCTTGCCCCTTCGAATGCATCTGTTGCCCGCTCAGCTAGCTTATGCACACCGCGATGAACATTGGCATGATCATTTCGGTAGTAGTTTGAAATCGCATCAATGACAACATCAGGCTTCTGTGCACTTGCACCACTATCAAGATAGACCAGTGGGTGATCGTAGACCTGCTGATTCAAAGAGGGGAACTGTGCTCTTACCCGGGCAACATCAAACTCTGGCTCCACTTTTATTGATTGTTGTTCAGCCACGCTTGTCTCCCAATAACTTTAAAGAGATGACCTGCTCCAGCCATTCATGAAGAGAGGGTTGGGAGACATCTTTCAATACCTCATTTGCGAAGGCCCAGGTAAGCATACGACGGGCTTCAATTTCATCAAGGCCTCGTGCGCGCAGAAAGAAAATATGGTCTTCATCCAGTTGGCCGACCGTGGCGCCGTGGGAACATGAGACATCATCAGCGTATATTTCAAGCTGAGGCTTGGTGTCTATCTCTGCATCTCGAGAGAGAAGCAAGTTCTTGTTTTGCTGGTGGGCTTCCGTCTGCTGGGCATCTGGTGCAACAACCACTCTACCGTGAAAAACCGCACGGGTATTATCGTCAAGGATTCCTTTGTAATGTTCATTGCTTTTACAGCCGGGTGCGGCATGAACTATCTCTGTGTGGTGATCAATATGTTGGCGCTCCTTCCCAAGGTAGAGGCCATTCAAATGACACACTGCACCTTGAGCCTTGAGGGAACTCCTGATGTCGGTTCGTGCCAGTCTTCCGCCAAGGGCTATTGAGTATGAGGTAAAGCGACTTTTCTCTTCCTGGTTAACAAAAAGGCCGCCAAAGTGATAACACTCCCCGCCCTCTTGTTGTATTTTATAGTGTTCAACTTCTGCATCTGCAGCCAGACTGATTTCGGTAATTGCATTGGTAACCCCTTTTGAGTGCTCTCCTGTTGCAACATGGTGGTCGATTACCGTTGCCCGAGACCCCTCACCGGCAATAATCAGATTTCTTGGCTGGTTCAGTTGAAGTGCTTGAGTTGAACCTGTTGATGCAAAAACCAGTTCAATAGGTCGATCAAGAGTGCATCCGGGTTGGAGCACCAGGAGGGCCCCATCTGAAAACCGGGATTGATTGAGTGCAATAAGTCCATGGTACTGTTCAGACTCAGGATGACAACTTCCAAGGTATGTTTGAAGGGTTTCTGGGTTGGCCTGCAGTTCAGCGGCCAGGCTGTTTAGTGTCACCCCCTCTGGAAGTGGGTCTGTGCCACTGAGTTCCGGAGCAAAAAAGCCATCAATAAAAACCAACCGGTGGCTGTCAAGGCCTGGAATCAGCCTGCTGGAAAATGCCTCCTGGTTTTCAACCGATCCTGCTCCTGTTGCGGCAACCATAGACTTGTTTTTGATTGCTCTTAAATCAGTATATCGCCATCCCTCTTCACGGATCGTTGGTAATCCTGCAATTTCATAGCGGAGTGCTCCGGCGCTACGGAATGAAGCAAGCCAGTCAGGCCCTGGCGCCCGTTGTTTGTCTGATATATGAGATTTCATCACTCTAAAGCCTTCTTTCAATTGGCCTCTATCTGTCCTTCAATCCATCCATAGCCCTTCTCTTCAAGTTCAAGAGCAAGTGACTTCTCACCTGAACGAACAATCCGGCCATTTGACAGGACATGCACATGATCCGGGATAATATAGTCGAGCAGGCGCTGATAATGGGTCACTACAATCATTGCTCGATCTGGGCTTCGGAGTGCATTTACCCCTTCGGCAACAACCTTCAATGCATCGATATCTAATCCGGAATCTGTTTCATCCAGAACAGCCAGTGAAGGTTCCAGGATCGTCATCTGCAACACTTCATTACGTTTTTTCTCACCTCCAGAGAACCCATGATTAACTGATCGATAGAGAAACTCATCACGCATCTTAACCAGTTTTACCTTGTTCTTTATAAGTTGTAGAAAATCCATCGCATCAAGCTCAGGCTCTCCAAGGTACTTTCGTTTTGCATTGAGCGCGGCTTTCAGAAAGGCAATGTTACTGACTCCGGGAATCTCTACTGGATATTGAAAGGCCAGAAAGAGTCCTTCACAGGCACGAACTTCCGGCTCTAAATCAAGGAGGTTTTTGCCCTTAAAGGTGATCTCTCCGCCTGTCACCTGATATTGGTCGCGACCAGCGAGAACATTTGCCAGGGTGCTCTTTCCGGAGCCATTTGGGCCCATTACGGCGTGCACTTCACCTGACTTAACTTCAAGGTTGATGCCCTTGAGAATCTGTGTCCCTTCAACACTGGCCTCCAGGTTTTTAATCGTCAGCATATATCGTCTCTCATGTTAAATTAAGTTGAATCAGTCTCTTGATGATTTTTGATCGATGTTTTAGCCGACAGCGCCCTCAAGGCTTATCCCCAGCAGTTTCTGGGCTTCCACTGCAAACTCCATGGGCAACTCCTTGAAGACCTCTTTACAGAATCCATTGACGATCATCGAAACGGCATCTTCCTCTGTGAGACCTCGTTGACGGCAATAAAAAAGCTGATCTTCACCAATCCGTGATGTGGTCGCCTCGTGTTCTACTTTTGCCGATGGGTTTTTAACCTCGAGATAGGGAAATGTATGAGCCCCACAACGATCGCCCAAGAGCAGTGAATCACACTGGGAATAGTTCCGTGCATTTTCAGCACTTCCAATAACCTTGACCAATCCCCGGTAGGTATTTTGCGCACGACCGGCAGAGATCCCTTTTGAGATGATCGTGCTTGAGGTGTTGCTTCCCAGATGAATCATCTTGGTGCCGGTATCGGCCTGTTGCAAATTATTGGTTAGGGCAACAGAGTAGAACTCACCGATCGAATTGTCACCTTCAAGCAGGACGCTTGGATATTTCCATGTGATTGCTGATCCGGTCTCAACCTGGGTCCATGAGATCTTTGACTTCTCACCCCGACAGGCCCCGCGCTTGGTGACAAAATTATAGATACCACCACGACCTTCTTGATCACCGGGATACCAGTTCTGCACTGTTGAGTATTTGATCTCTGCGCCTTTCATCGCCACCAGCTCAACAACCGCTGCATGAAGCTGATTCTCATCACGCATGGGTGCGGTACAGCCCTCAAGATAGCTGACATAACTATCTTCATCAGCAACAATCAGTGTTCTCTCAAACTGTCCTGTATTTGATGCATTGATTCGAAAATAGGTGCTCAACTCCATTGGACACCGCACCCCTTTGGGGATGTAGACGAAAGAGCCATCAGAAAAAACGGCGGAATTGAGCGCAGAGAAGAAATTGTCCTGTACAGGAACTACCGTTCCCAGATATTTTTTAACCAGATCTGGGTGATCTTTCAGTGCTTCTGAAAGAGGACAGAATATAACCCCGGCTTCGTATAGTTTCTCCTTAAAAGTGGTTGCCACAGAAACACTGTCAAAAACCGCATCAACCGCCACCCCGGCAAGTGCTTTCTGCTCCTCAAGTGGAATCCCGAGCTTGTTATAGGTATCAAGAATTTCTGGGTCAACCTCGTCGAGGCTTTGGGGCCCATCCTCTTTTGATTTTGGGGCTGAGTAGTAACTGATCTCCTGATAATCGATAGGGGTGTAGTTGACCTTTGCCCAGCCAGGCTCTTCAAGCTCTTGCCACTGTCTAAAAGCCTCAAGGCGCCAATCGAGCATAAATTCGGGTTCTTGTTTCTTTGCTGAGAGCGCATGGATTACCGCTTCATCGAGACCGGGTGGGAAGGAGTCAGACTCAATGTCTGTAACAAAGCCTTCCTTATAGTCACGCTGAATTAATCTGTCGATATGAGTAGCGGAATCACTCATGCTTTCGAAGTTCTCCAATAATATCTGGGACCCGGGGGAGAGGTTCTCCCTCGGGGGTGGGGAAGATTATTCGATCCGATCAATCAGAACAATAACAATATGTCAGTTATCGGTTGAATTCCTTAGCGGCAGCTATTGGCAGAATATGCAAATTGGCTGGATGTAAGACAGAAGAGCGATCATCCTGGCGAGCCACCGTCTCCTGAACAGCAGACCACTTGGCCACCTCAAGAAGGTTAATCCCGTTCAGGAAAGTTTGTATATGGTCACTGAGCTGGCACCAGAGCTCATGGGTCAGGCAGCGTTCACCATCCTGACAACCTTCACCCCCGCCACATCGCCTGGCATCGAACTTTTCGTCAACGGCAAAGATAATATCCGCAATTGAGATCTCCTGGGCTGACCTGCCGAGCCGATAGCCGCCACCTGGTCCACGCATTCCTTTCACCAATCCTGACTTCCTCAGCTTGGCGAAAAGCTGCTCCAGATATGAAAGAGAGATCTCCTGATTATCGGCAATGTCCATCAGGGTGACCGGCCCTTTTTTCTCATGTAGAACCAGATCCAGCATTGCTGTTACCGCATAGCGGCCTTTTGTTGTCAGACGCATATTTTTTTCCTCTCCGGATTTCCGGACAATAACCATGTATTTATGTCAAGATTAGAGAGTATAAAAACCTAGCACAACAGTCAAGATAAAAAACACCCCTATTTTCTCACTAAAATTATTTTTCCCCCGCCCTATTTAACAACGCCTCCTACCCTTCCTGGTCCTCACCACCTCTTGGCCAAACCCTGAAAAGGAGGACAAACCCAAGAAGGGCAAGCCCAAGTGGCCAGTATTCAACTATTACCCTGAAAAGACCAGGCTCACCCGTGCCCCTGTGACCATTGAAGAGGGTAAGTGGCATCATCAGACCTCCAGTAGCAATAAATACACTGCCCACCAGGGCATAAAAGAGACGTCGGTGGCCCTGTTGTACTGCTTTTTTTAGGGTTTGAACCTCCCTATCCCTGGTCTTAAGTTCAAGTTCATTGTCCCTTAATCTGCTCAACAGTTCGTGGGCCATTCCCGGCAACTCCGGGGCCATGGCCATGTACTTCGGCAGGTCGCGATGAAGCCCTTTAAGCAGCGCCTTTGGCCCCACCTGTTCACTCATCCAGTCCTCTAAGAAAGGCTTAGCTGTCTCCCACAGGTCCAGCTGGGGGTAGAGTTGTAGACCCAGACCTTCGATGGCAAGAAGTGTTTTCTGCAACAGTATCAACTGTGGCTGAACCGGCATCTGAAAGCGCCGTGCAACTTGAAACAGCCTTACAAGAAGACGACCGAAAGAGATCTCGCTGATAGGCTTGGCAAAGATGGGCTCACAGACAGTACGAATAGCAGCTTCAAACTCCTCAACACGGATCTGTGATGAGATCCACCCTGCCCTGAGATGTGCCTCAGCCACACCCCGGTAGTCCCGATTAAAGAAAGCCAGCATGTTATCAGCCAGATAACGCTTATCAGCATCACTCAATGTCCCCATGATGCCGAAATCAACGGCCCGATACTGACCCTCTTCGCTGACAAAAATGTTTCCCGGATGCATATCCGCGTGAAAGAACCCGTCTCTAAAAGCCTGGGTATAAAATATCTCAACCCCATCATGTGCCAACTTTTTCATATCGACACCCGCTTCCCTGATCGCTTCAATGTCACGGATGGGTATGCCATGGATGCGTTCCATAACCATGACTTGGCGACGAGTATGATCCCAATAGATTCTAGGAATATAGATTAGCTCTGAATTTTTAAAATTCTCCCCGAGTTGGCTCGCATTGGCGGCCTCACGCTGCAGATCAAGCTCATCGTGGATGGTCTTATCAAATTCGCCTACGGTCTCGGTCACTCTCAGCCTGCGGCCATCCGGCCAATACCGCTCTGCCAATCGGGCCAGGGTATAGAGAAGCTCAACATCTCTATTGATTTTCACCTCAATTCCGGGACGAAGTACCTTGACCACAACTTCAGTATCATCATACAAAGTGGCATAGTGAACCTGTGCAACTGAAGCGGAAGCGAAAGGCTCCAAATCAAAGCTTTGAAAATGAGCATCAATGGAGGTTTCATAAGCCCGTGCGATGATGGCTTCTGCCTCTTCTCCAGGGAAGGGTGGCACCTTATCCTGAAGTCGGGTCAATTCAAATGCAATATCATCAGGCAGCAGATCAGGACGGGTTGAGAGCGCCTGACCGAATTTGATGAATACAGGCCCCAACTCCTCAAGCGCTTCTCGAAGTCGTATTGCTCTTGGTTTGTTGTTATCTCTTCTCCACCGTTCAGGGTGCAGATAGAGAAGCCAGCGATAGGGTCGAAAAAGATGGAGTGTTATAACGAACTCATCCAAACCATGGCGCACAAAAATAGTGGTGATATGAAGCAGCCGGTGGAGTTGTGAAAGATGAATCACCCTATTGCCTCACTGCTTTTTCTACCCGTTGTTGCAGGAGGGTAACCCTCTGCTCAAGCTGAATCACTGCTTTTGAGAACGATTCAATTTCAGGTGGAGCGGGCAGACTGCGCAACTCCTCCTGAAAATACTCAGCCACATTCCTCTCTACTGACTCCCTTGCCTGAGAGACCCGGCCTGCAAAGCCCCTCACCCCATTGCCCACTTTTGTTGCTGGAGTATCACCGATCAACCGGGAGAGCCCCTCCTCCCAATCAAGATCAAGGTGTTCAAAGAAAGCGCCGAGGTCATTGCCCAACTCAGGATCACCTTGAAAATACAGACTCCCACCTTCAGGATCGAACCGGCCTTTATGGAAAAAAGAGATTAACGCTGAAAATGACCCCCTCAACAGAAGATCAGGCTCTCTATCTACTTCACGCTCAATTCGGATCCCCTCCTGATCAGGAAGAAGGTAGAAGTAGACAGAGGATTGTTTCAGTTCAACCTTAACTACTCTGCCTGACAACTCGGCAAGCTTCTCCAGGGAGGATGGATCCAACTGCAAGAGATGGTCAGCAATCCCTTCTGCAAATCGAGCAAGCATCTCTCTTCCTGGCCTCAGAGGCTAAAGCCGACATGCAGCGCTACAATTCCACCGCTCAGATTATGGTAGGAGACCCGCTCCAGACCCGCCTCCTCCATCATCTTTTTCAGGGTCAACTGATCCGGATGTTTGCGTATCGACTCAACAAGGTATTGGTAACTCTCCCTGTCTCCGGTCACCAACCCTCCCAGCCGGGGGATCATATTAAAGGAGTAGATATCGTATAGCTCTTCAAGCAGAGGAAAGGCCGGTTTTGAAAACTCAAGAATCAGCAGTCTTCCGCCAGGCTTCAACACCTGCTTCATCGCTTTAAGAGCCTTAGGAATTCGAGTTACATTTCGCAAGCCAAAGCTGATAGAGACACAATCAAAAGCTGCGTTGGGAAAACAAAGCTGCTCTGCATTGCACTGAATATAACGCACATTGCCCATTATCCCCAGATCAATCATCCGACTCCTGCCTTGCCCAAGCATAGCCTTGTTGATGTCAGTGAGTATAACTTCACCGGAGGTTCCAACTCGTTCGGCAAATTGTAATGCAAGGTCACCACTGCCGCCGGCCACATCTAAAACCCTGTCGCCTTGGTGAACCCCGCTGCGGCCAATGGCAAACCTCTTCCAGAGACGATGGACTCCCAGTGACATCAGGTCATTCATTAGATCATAGCGATTGGCAACAGAGCTAAAGACCCCACCAACAAGATCGGCTTTTACTTCTTCATCAACCTGACGATAGCCGAAATGGGTGGTATTGGTATCTCTGTTGTCTGACACGTCAAAAGATCTCAGGCATCAGGCACTTTTCGGAGATAACCTGCTTGTTTGAGCTTCATCAGGTATTCCTCCCAGTACTGTTGATAGTTGACTCCAAGATCATAAAGAGTCTCCCAGGAAAAAATACCGGTATCGTGACCATCATCAAATTTAAGGGTAACGGCATATGCCCCTACAGGTTCGATATCTTCAATATTGACGTTCTCTTTCCCCATCTGCAGTTGTTCCTGACCCGGACCATGTCCTCTTACTTCTGCAGAGGGTGAAAAAACCCTGAGGTATTCGCAGGGAAAATCAAAGCGCTCCCCACTGTTAAACCCAATTTCAAGCACCTTGGAGAGCTGGTGGAGTTTGATATCTGTTGGCTTTGGAGATCTCTTGTTCATTTGTATTCACACAATTAAGAGTGAAAAGACTCACAGTAGTATAGCGACAACCAAGAATCAAAGAACGGCTGATTTATTTGCGGGAGGGCCAAACCTGGACAATCCTTAAGGAGAGATCAAGGGTTCAGCTGGCTGGCGATCACCAACTGACTTTTATCTTGGCAGGTCATTCCCCAAGCCAACCCGCCGCTTTTTCAGCAAAATAGGTCAAAATCCCATCTGCACCTGCACGCTTAAAGCAGAGTAATGACTCAAGAACAACACTCCTTTCAGTAAGCCAGCCATTAGCCGATGCCGCCATTAGCATTGCATACTCACCACTGACTTGATAAGCATAAGTAGGCACTCCCAGCTCTCGCTTGACCCTGGAGACAATATCCAGATAAGGCATACCGGGTTTAACCATCACCATATCTGCACCCTCATCCAGGTCAAACATTACCTCTCTGAGTGCCTCATCGCTGTTTCCCGGATCCATCTGGTAGCTCTCTTTGCTGCCTCCGCCGAGATTGTCAGCAGAACCCACTGCATCACGAAATGGCCCATAAAAGCTTGAGGCGTACTTGGCGGCATAAGCCAAAATTCGGGTGTTGTTGTGCCCGGAGGATTCAAGGGCACCTCGGATAGCACCCACCCGCCCGTCCATCATGTCAGAGGGGGCAACAACCTGAGCTCCGGCCTGGGCATGAGAGAGCGCCTGTTTAACAAGCACCTCCACCGTCGGATCATTGACTACATAGCCCTCATCATCGATAAGTCCATCTTGTCCATGGCTGGTGTAGGGATCTAGTGCCACATCGGTGATTACCCCGATCTCTGGAGCAGCCTGTCGGACGGCGCGTACGGCGCGCTGGACAAGCCCATCCTGATTGAATGACTCTTCAGCACCCTCACTCTTCTTATCTCTGCCAACAACTGGAAATAGGGCAATCGCAGGAATCCCCAGTTCAACAAGACGCTGGGCTCGCTGACAAAGCAGGTCAATACTGGTTCTCTCCACCCCGGGCATTGATTCAACGGGCTGTCGATGGTTTGTACCCTCAGAGACAAAAACAGGCTGGATCAAATCACCTGGACCCAGGTGAGACTCGCGCATCAACTCTCTGCTGAAGCGGTCTCTGCGCATTCGACGCAGTCGTGTTCTGGGGAAACCTCTGCTTGTTGGCTCACTCATCACTACTCACCTCACAAGAATAGTCTACAAGAGTACCTTCCCGCCGAAGGGATAACTACTATTTCGATCCTTTTGTCCCGGATGGTTTTGCGATCTTGTTGGAGGCAACCTTTTTAGCCGCTTTCTTGGCTACTTTCCTGGCCGCTGCCTTTTTTGGGGCCGTCTTCTTGACTGCTTTCCTGGCCGCTGCCTTTTTAGGAGCCGCCTTCTTGCTTGCCTTCTTAGCTACCTTCTTGACCGCTGCCTTTTTTGGGGCTGCCTTCGTAGTTGCCTTCTTGGCTATCTTCTTGACCGCTGCCTTTTTAGGAGCCGCCTTCGTAATTGCCTTCTTGGCTATCTTCTTGACCGCTGCCTTTTTAGGAGCCGCCTTCGTAATTGCCTTCTTGGCTACCTTCTTGACCGCTGCCTTTTTAGGGGCCGCCTTCTTGACCGCTGCCTTTTTTGGAGCCGCCTTAGTAGTTGCCTTCTTGGCTTCCTTCTTGACCGCTGCCTTTTTTGGGGCTGCCTTAGTAGTTGCCTTCTTGGCTGTCGTCTTTTTTTGCTCGCTTTTTATCTTCTTTGAAGAGGACTTGCTCTTCTTGCTCAGGGTTGCCACTTTTTCCAGCAGAACCTCAACCTCATCATCAGATCGAGTAGAAACCGATACGGGTGACCCTGCATCGACAATCTTCATATCCAGAGGGTGGATCTCAGTATCGATGGTCTCAGTCAATATAGAATAGATCGTATCTACATCCACTGTAGCCGGTACTGTCCTCAGTTTGTGCTGTGCCTTGAAATAGTTGACCAGCGGAGCTGTCTCCCGATTATAGGCCCTCAGCCGGACTGCCACGGCTTGCTTGTTGTCATCGGTGCGCTTTTCCAGCTCCTTGGCTCCACACTGATCACATATCCCCCTCTTGGCGGGTGGGGAAAAATAAGTATTGTAGATCTCGCCACACTCACCACAGGTTAATCTCCCTGTAAGCCGTTTCACCAAGACATCCTCTGAGACGTCTAAATAAAGGGCTAACTGTAGTGGCTTGCCCATCCATCCGAGCCGATTATCCAGCTCCTGTGCCTGAGGGTTGTTTCTGGGATAACCGTCGAGAATAAATCCACGTTTAGTATTTGGGCTTCTGAGTCGTTCTTCAAGGATTGAGACGACAATCTCATCAGAGACCAGCTCTCCCTTGTCCATGGCCTCTTTCGCCTGTTTGCCAAGTTCCGTCTCATCGGCCACCGCTTCACGCAGAATCTCTCCGGTTGAGATGTGAAGTACTTTATAGCGTTCAGCAAGACGTTTTGCCTGAGTGCCTTTTCCTGAGCCTGGGGCTCCTAATAGTAGAATTCGCATTGATTTATGCCTTACTTTAGATATATTTCGACCAGTGGATTTTTGCTGTATTTTTCTTCCCGTCCCTCTGAAAATGGGCCATGAGAGAAAGGAGAACAAAAAAATTGCGCGCTACACTACTCGCTTGCACCCCGCGTCGTCAATGAGGATATTGCGGTCACTGCGGTCTGGAGTTGGTGTTCAGGTTCTGCGAAATTGTTTCATTTATCCCTATTACACTGTTTTTTAACTATATTTAGGAATAAACCATGTCTACTGTTAGTGATTTTACAGCGTCTCAGATTGACCTTGTTCGTAGCCTGATACAGGCTCGGTACCACCAAGATATTGATCTCCATCTGGCTGATGCCGAGCTGCGACTCAATCCCGACTCCTCGACAATGACTAGTTGCCCCACTCTCTTCTGGGGAGCACGGGATGCAAGCTTTGTCATATTCAAAACACCCGGTGAGCGCTTTCGCTGTCAGTTCTTCTACTCCACGAATGACCACTACGGAACCGGAAAAGATGAGTACGACAACCTGGAAGAGTGTGTTACCACCCTCCTTCAGGTACAGGCGGACCACGAAAATCAACGTGAAGAGAGCAAATAACCATCTTTCTGCCCCCTTTTAAAACCGAATACCCAATTAATCCAATACCTATTGAGGAGAGTAATTAACCATGGCAAAACCAAAAAATGCCTTTTACGCCCAGTCTGGAGGAGTTACCGCAGTCATTAATGCCAGTGCTTGTGGCGTGATTGAAACAGCAAGAAAGAATAAGAACAAGATCGGCAAAGTCTACGCTGGTCATAATGGCATTATTGGCGCACTGACTGAAGATCTGATTGATACCAGTAAAGAGGGTGCACGTGCCATTGCTTCACTTCGCCATACTCCATCAGGAGCCTTTGGATCTTGCCGCTACAAGCTCAAGAGTCTTGAGGAGAACAGAGCCGAATATGAGCGCCTGATCGAGGTCTTTGAAGCACATAATATCGGCTATTTTTTCTATAATGGCGGTGGAGACTCAGCAGATACCTGCCTGAAAATTTCCCAGCTTTCTGAAACAGTCGGCTATCCGATCCAGGCCATACATGTCCCCAAGACGGTTGATAACGACCTGCCCATTACTGACAACTGCCCAGGGTTTGGCTCAGTCGCCAAATATATTGCGGTCTCAACCCGTGAAGCCTCTTTTGATGTGGCCTCAATGGCAAAGACATCGACCAAGGTCTTTATCCTGGAAGTAATGGGTCGCCATGCCGGCTGGATTGCGGCTGCAGGTGGACTGGCCTCAACAGAAGACTGTGAAATTCCAATTGTGATCCTGTTTCCGGAGATCACCTTTGACAAGAAAAAATTCCTCGCCAAAACAGATCGTCTGGTGAAAAAATTTGGTTACTGTTCAGTGGTGGTTTCTGAAGGGGTCAAAAATGCGAAGGGGAAATTCCTTGCTGACCAAGGGTTGCGTGATGCCTTCGGTCACGCCCAGCTTGGCGGGGTCGCACCTGTCGTTGCCGGTATTGTAAAAGAAGGCCTCGGGCTCAAATATCACTGGGCTGTAGCCGACTATCTGCAAAGGGCGGCTCGCCATGTTGCCTCAAAGAGTGATGTCGACCAGGCTTACGCCATGGGGAAAGCTGCTGTTGAGTTGGCCCTGGCAGGAAAAAACGCTGTCATGCCTATCGTGGTGCGGAAATCCGATAAACCCTATCTTTGGAGTATTGGAGAGGCCTCTTTGAATAAAGTGGCCAATGTTGAAAAGATGATGCCAAGGAGTTACATCAGCCGAGATGGGTTTGGAATCACACCCAAATGCCGGGCCTACCTTACCCCACTGATTAAAGGTGAGGACTATCCTCCCTATAAAAATGGGATGCCCAGGTATATCAGGCTTAAGAATATAGCAGTGAAAAAGACACTGAAACCATTCAAGGTTTAACCCCGGGGGCCCTCTTTTGTGACTCTTGAGAAAGCCGAGGAACTCCTTAAAATACAAGTCGGCTTTGGGGGGTTCTACAATCGAAATGCCGCACGCCTGATCCTTGCAGAGGTTCAGCGTGACCACGGCCAGGTGGCCGTTGACCGACTGATTCGGATGCTTGATCTTGAATCTGTTTTTGAGTTCAGGCCCGGGGTACCCATAAAGGGATTTAACTAGAGATCGCGCGCGTCCCCTTACCTCTTCCGACGGGCCCTGGGGTGAGCCTTGTCATATACTTTTGAGAGGTGCTGGAAATCAAGGTGGGTATAGACTTGAGTGGTTGCAATATCAGCGTGGCCAAGCAACTCCTGGACGGCTCGCAGGTCCCCACTGGATTCCAGAAGATGGCTGGCAAAAGAGTGTCTTAACATGTGTGGTGAGACATCCACACCCAGCCCCAGCTTCTTTGCCCAGCCAGCCAGTCGAGACTGCACTGAGCGGACAGAGAGACGGCCCCCAAGACGGCTGACAAAAAGAGCGGGGCTGCCCTCTCTAACCAGCAATGAACGATGTTCAAACCACGCCTTGATTGCATTTTGTGCATAACGCCCAACGGGGACGACCCGCTCCCTGTTACCCTTGCCCAACACCCTCACTGACCCTTCCTTGAGATCAAGATCATGAATATCGAGGGCAACCACTTCACTGACTCGTAAACCTGAAGAGTAGAGCAGTTCAAGCAGGGCTCGATCACGCACCTCAAGGGGTTTGCTCCCTGGCAGTGCTACAAGATGGGCCGCCTCTTCCGCCGTTAGGGTATGAGGTAGTTTTTTCCTCGATTTCGGTGCTCTTACTCCTTCAAAGGGGTTGAGCTTTACGCCCGACTCTCGCCCAAGAAAACGATAGAAGGAACGTGCGGCGGAGAGTGATCTGGCAATTGACCGCCCCGAAAGACCTCGTTGGTGAAGCCTGGATGCAAATGATCGGGCCTGCTCGACCTTCAAATTATGCCAGCTCTTGACACTGCCTAACTCCGTAACATGGAGAAAGAGGGATTCAAGGTCTCGACGATAGGCTGAGATCGTTTGTGGTGAGAATTGCCTCTCAGATTTAAGGTAGACCAAAAACCGCCTGATCCATTCACGATCCATTTCGCGACAACTCTCCTGTGGCGGTGGCCTCAATCAACCGTTCAAGTGCCGAACCTATAATTTCCCCCAGCCGATCAAGATAGAGGGTGCCCATGGTGGGCTGGAAACGATCTGTCTGGAGTGTCCCGAACCCAATAACCCCGCACACCTTTCCCCTCGCCACTAATGGCGCCAGAGCACAGCTTGAGACTTCAGAAGCTCTGTCAGCAAAGAGAAAGTCCTGGATTTGAGCGGGCAGACGGTCATCACAAACACCCCTGCCCTGGGAAACTCGTTCAAGGGCCGCTTGTAGCGCAGGGTCATCCGGCGAGCAGACCTCAGGATAATGGTCGCTATGTTCAGAAGGACCTGAACACCGAAGAGTAACGAAATCGACCTGGAACTGTTCTGCCAATAGGGCTGGGATCTCTTTAAATGCTGCACCAGGATCATCAGCCGCAGCTGCCGCAATGGCCACTTTTTGGATAATCTCCTCCCTGCGCTCATTCAATCGGGCATTTTCCACCAGCCCCTCAAATTGCTGAACCAGTGACTGTCTGTCCAGCCGAAGGGCGTCAACTTGTCGTTCAGCAAATGAAGCAATATCCCCTCTGCGAGCGGATGGAACCCGCAGCAACCCCAATACATCCGGATACCTTTCAAAATAATCCTGATGATTGCGAAGATAATCTGCAATATCCTCTTCCTTCAGAGAAGTGATCGAATCTTCCAATTTATCCTTTTGTGGGCTCATAAACTGTCAGTCTCCACTATCCCCTCAAAAACAGTCACTGCCGGGCCGATCATCAACACCGGGAAACCCTCACCCTCCCAGCTTACCAGCATCTCTCCCCCCGGCATGATCACTTTAACCGCATTATCTACCAAGCCTGCAAGGTGTGCAGCAACCGCAGAGGCGACACCTCCACTTCCGCTTGCCCGGGTCTCTCCGACACCACGTTCAAAGATCCTGGCCCTTATCGTCTCTCTATCAACCACCTCTACAAACTCAGCATTAGTTCTCTCGGGAAACAGGGGGTGACTCTCAATCAGGCCGCCCAGCTCCTCCACCGCCGTCACTGCCACATCACTGACAAACTGCACGGCATGTGGATTTCCCAGGGAGAGCGAGAGGACTGAGACCTGATGGCTGCCAAGATCCAGTTCATAGCGGGGCTGCCTTCGTTGAAAGGATATCGGAATCTCTCCAGGCTCAAGACGCGGCGCCCCCATATCAACTCTGACCATCCCACCCTCTTCAAGGGTTGCTCTCATTTTTGTCGTCTTCGTCTCAACCACGATTTCACGGCTCTGAATAACCCCTTGATCAAACAGAAAACGGGCAATACAGCGAACCCCATTTGCACACTGCCCGACCTCACTGCCGTCTGCATTGAAGATACGATAGAAGATATCTGCATCGGGAGAACGGCTGGCTTCTGCAACGAGGATTTGATCACAGCCAATGCCGGTGTGACGATCTGCCACCCTTGTTGCCAGTTGTGGCCCGATAGACAGTGGCTGACTGATGCCGTCAAAAACAACAAAATCATTTCCCAGGCCCTGCATTTTGGTAAAGGCGAGTTTCATAATCCAAATAGTCTCACATGCTTTAGAGAAGTTGTCTGCTAACTTGAATATACTCTGGGTTAAACAACAAGAGCGATCCTCAAAGTGCCTGTATCATGACAGTTAGAATGGAAAGAATAAAAACCCAATTACGAGCCTGGTTTCACTGGATTCGATCCCATCCCAACTCCTGGGTTAGGGTGCCGGTGGCACTCTCGCTTATTCTGGGTGGCATTTTAGGCTTTCTGCCTGTCCTTGGCTTCTGGATGATACCACTTGGGCTGATCTTGCTTGCAGTTGACTTTCCCTGGGCTCGACGACTCTATCTTGCCGGGGTTGTACTCTGGAGACGCCATCGGCACCGAGTGCCCGGGCGACAAAATGGTTCGGATCGAGAGTAAAAATACTATTGAAGACCCCCTCTGATGCAGAGGGGGCAACCACTCCAACTGCTCAGAATTCACCTTTTTTTGAACCCCGGCCAAGTTGGTCAAGTGTCAGATAAAGTGCCAGAATGCTACGGGCCTCAGTAAAATCATCCTGCAGGAAGAGACTTTCAATCTGATCAAGCGGCCATGAGACCACTTCCAGCTCTTCCGGCTCATCTCCCGCCAGATTGTCTGGGTAGAGGCTTGTGGCAAGAAAAAGTTGCGTACAGTGAGAGGCATATCCAGGGGCCAGGGAGACAGCCCTTAAAGGTGTAAGGCTTCCGGCGCCATAGCCGATCTCCTCCCGGAGTTCACGGTCAGCCGTATCTTCTGGCCTCTCGCCAGAATCAACACGTCCCTTTGGAAACACCAATTGATAATTTTCAAGGCCCACAGCATATTCCCGGATCAACAGCAGTTCTCTCTCCTCCAGAACCGGTACTATCAGGACCGCTCCCACCGCTTTTGATTTAAGTCGCTCATAGGTGACTTCAACCCCATTTGAAAACCTGAGGTCAACCTCTTCTACAACAAAGTTACGGGTAGCGGCTACTTCACGGCTCTCTAGTATTTCGGGTAATTTCTGCTCTTTTTTCATCCAACCTCCCTTTCTCTCTAGGGTAACTGAACTACCCGATGGCTCAAAGATGAAATTGCATTGGTATTTTGAGATAAACCGATGCAAGAAACCCTCTGGCAAGCGATCAATCTGCTATGCTGACAGTATGAAAGGAAACAGAAGAAGTGCTCTATTAGTTAAATGTTCTACCCATACGCTGAGTCCTCCTCTTGCGGTACGGGAATTCTCTGATCTATTCAGAACCGACAAAAAAAGGAGCGACCGACCGGGTTCATTACCGAATGTGGAGTCTCAATCATGATCGTTATTGAAGAACATCAGGACCTCCTGCGGGCACATGTATACGCTCAACTCACCCTGGATGACTTAAGAGAGTTTGAGGAGGCTGTTACGGGGGGGCTAGAAAATCACAATCAGGTCAATGTGTTGTTTGACCTTGAAAATATGTCAGGATTTACTCTTGATGCTGCCATAGAGGAGATTCAATTCAATCGCCAACATGTGGGTGATTACAAGCGTGTTGCAGTGGTTGCGAATGATCAATGGCTGGTATGGTTTACCTGGCTGACCGGTGTCTTTGCTGGAGCTGATGTCCAGCGCTTCCCAACCCAGGCTTCTGCTGAAGCCTGGTTGGAGTAGCGATCACACCGGAGGGGTGTTTTAGTCCTGCTGACGGTCTAACTGCTTCCAGATCAGCGGCAGTGTGACAACAGCCAGTGCTATCTTGAACCCCTCTGCCATCAGGAAAGGGACAAGACCGGCAGCAATGGCTTTCTCAAAGCCAATAAAGGTGGAGAGCCAGCCCACACCGAAAATAAATATAGTCATCGTCCCCAGGAGCATTGCACCTAAGGTGCCGATAATCCCACGGTCCCACCCTGACTGGGCCAGCCATCCCATCAAGGTTGCTGATGCCAGGAAACCGAAGAGATATCCTGCTGTAGGACCCGCAAGATAGGCCAGACCACCCCCTTTGGCAAAAACCGGAATCCCCATCGCCCCTTCAGCAAGATAGAGGAGCAATGTTGCCCCACCCAATCGCCATCCATAGGTCATTCCAATTACCAGGACAACAAAAGTCTGCATGGTCATGGGAACAGGCCAGAACGGGATCTGTACTTTTGCCGATATCGCCAGCAATACACTCCCAAAAAATGCGAGGATGACCCCTCGAAATAACCGTGATGACCCCTCTGTCTGCCACAAATGATCTGCAATAGTGGGGTAGCTGAAATAAGTCTTGCTCATAATTAATGCTCCATCATAGAAAACCACAACCCATAAAGTCTACATTACCTTCACACCACCAATAGAACAAGAGGTGAATTGAGGCTCTCAATCAGCCAGGCCGCTCACCTCAACGACAGGCCATTTGAGTCAAGCATAACAGGGGCCGCAAGCCCCCTTTCGTCCCTATACGCTCTGCCCTCTTGGGCAACGGCCGAAACAAAAAAGCCCGCCGGACAAGCCGGGCGGGCGTTTTCAGATCAGATCAACAACTATTTTTTTCTGCGGGGGTTTAATGCATCACGCAGTGCCTTGGCGCCCTTGAAACGGGCTGACTTTGAAGCACTGATCCAGATGCTCTCACCGGTCTGTGGGTTGCGTCCCTTGCGACGACTCCGCTTGGCGACGGTAAAATTTCCAAATCCGGAAACGGTAACAGACTCACCTTTCTTCAATGATTTGGTCATAGCGTTAATTAGGGCTGCCATCTGACGACCGGCAGCTGCCTTGGAGACACCTCCACTTTTAGCTAGCACCTCTACGAGATCACTTTTCTTTGCCATTTATTCACTCTCCTTTATGCGGTTTTATAAAATGTCGTGTGGCATAGCACCACAATGACAGTGCAATGATAAATGAGTCATTACATTTAATCATCCCCTGTATTAATTATCTTTGGATAATTAATGGACGAGATGTTACTCGAAGAGGTGCGCGTCCTTGCGCCACAAACACTTCCCTGTATGCCGAAGCTAACAGACAAGTCGTGGTGATGAATGTGATCGCGGACACACTCGATTGGTAATAATAAAGATATGACCAACCGATAAAACTTTCGGCCCATATTGGACAGGGGCTCCAAATTGGTGTTTGGTATCGGTACACTTGGGCGCACAGCAAAAGAGTGTTAACCCAGCAGGAGTCGAAAAAACATGCCCTCAGCCCCTTCAAAAGAACTCGCCACTTTTAGCAATCCTAACCCTGAAAGAGACTATACGATTCGGATCGAAGTACCCGAGTTTACCTGCCTGTGTCCAATAACAGGGCAGCCTGACTTTGGTTCTATTCATATCGAATATGTCCCAGAAGCACTCTGTGTTGAACTGAAGTCGCTAAAAAACTACTTCTGGTCCTTCCGTAATGAGGGCGCCTTCCATGAGGCCGTGACCAACCAGATCCTTGCCGACCTCGCTGGTGCGATCGACCCCAGGTTCATGCGAATCACCGCTTACTTTAATGTCAGGGGAGGGATCTATACCCAAGTGGTCGCAGAACATACGCATGATGGGTGGAGGTACCCGGAGGCTACGGTGCTCCCCGTGGGCCCACCTCCAATATCATAGGTATTTTGCCGGTGGAGGGGGCAACCTACTTTGATTTTGGGCGGAACGCCTTAATCACTGATTCGTCAGTCTCAAGGAAAGGCCCCTCCATCAAATCGATACAGTAGGGAATGGCAGGAAAGACGGCATCAAGGCACTCTCTGATCGATTTTGGCTTGCCCGGCAAATTGACAATCAGTGTCTGCCCCCGCAGACCGGCACTCTGCCGTGAAAGAATGGCTGTCGGCACATACTGCAGGCTCACCTGGCGCATCAACTCACCAAAACCAGGCATCATCCGGTCACAGACCGCTGCGGTTGCCTCAGGGGTAACATCTCGACGCGCAGGGCCGGTACCGCCAGTAGTCACTATGAGTGAACAGCCCTCCTCATCAGCAAGCAGAATCAGGGACTGCTCAATCTGTGGCTGCTCATCCGGAACCAGAAGATAAACAGGTTCCCACAGGGATGTCAGATAAGCGTTAAGCGTATCGATAATTGCCTTGCCCGAAAGGTCTTCATATTCACCTGCGCTGGCTCGATCTGAGACAGTGACAACGCCGATGCGTGCTTTTGTGCCGATGTCGCTAACTTTCATCCTTTTTCCTTTTTTTTACGTTACCAGTGGCATAAGGATAGCCTACCCACGACCACCAAAAACTACCTCTTTTGGCCTAGAACCCTAAATTTGAGTGACTTAATGCTCTTTTTGTCCAATAACCCATTATTTTCCCACTCATGCTCCTGGCGTCTCTCCTGCTCTAACACAGAATCACCACATCGGTTAAAGTTACCCGCCACTCAAGTGAAAAGCGGACCCAATGGGAAAAAGCAACATTTCACAAGATCCAAGCCAGATCTCTCTCCCTGTAGAGGGGATGAGCTGTGCCGCCTGCTCAACTCGGGTAGAACGCACTCTTGCAAAAATTCCAGGAATCACACAGGCCAATGTCAACCTGATTAATGGTTCGGCAGCGGTCTCTTTTGACTCCGAACAGGTTTCGCCGATCGAGATTGCCGATGCCATTAAAAAGACCGGGTTCTCTGTTCCCAGCCGTTCATTTGATCTGGCTATTGAGGGGATGACTTGTTCCGCCTGCTCAACCCGGCTTGAAAAGGTGCTCTCTAAGCTCGATGGGGTCTATGGTGCCAGCGTTAATCTGGCAACCTCTAACGCAAGGGTTTCGGTCACCTCCGGCACACTATCCGTCTCAGATCTCATTGTTGCGGTAGAGCGAGCCGGCTTCACAGGAAGAGCGATAGAGACCTCGAGCGAAGCGCTCCAGCAAGCAGCAAGACGAGCCGCTGACCGGGCCCGGCTGGAACTGATCATACTCATCGGGGCTGCCCTTTTCACACTGCCATTTATCGTACAAATGGGCTTGATGTGGACCCAACTCCAGCCCTCTACGCTGCCCGCCCTATGGCAATTTGCCTTGGCAACCCCGGTGCAGTTTATTGCCGGAGCGCGGTTTTATCTGCCCGCATGGCGGGCCCTCAAGGCCGGCGCCGGGAACATGGATCTGCTGGTGGTGCTCGGCACCTCTGCAGCCTGGGGCCTGAGCACCTACCTGGTTCTCTTCTCACCCGACTCTTCAGACTACTATTTTGAAGCGTCATCCAGTGTCATCACCCTTGTCCTTCTCGGCCGGCACCTTGAAGATCGGGCAAAAAAGAACACAACCACAGCTATCCGCTCCCTGGTCGCTCTACGGCCACAAACAGCTCGGATCATCCGGGAAGGTGGTGAAGTTGAAGTGCCTGCCTCGCTGGTTGCTGTGGGTGAGGTGGTGGTGGTCCGGCCGGGAGAACACCTTCCTGTTGATGGCATCATTACCGATGGTGATACCCAGATCGATGAATCCCTGATCACCGGAGAGAGCCTGCCTGTTGAGCGCTCCATCGGTGATACGGTAACCGGTGGCAGCATCAATGGCTCTGGGATGATCCGAGTCAAAGTCACTGCAGTGGGGGCAGAATCAGTCCTCAACCGGATCATTCGCGCGGTTGAAGAGGCGCAGGCCAGCAAAGCCCCTGTACAGCATCTGGTCGACCGAATATCAGCCCTTTTTGTCCCTGCGGTCATCGTTATTGCCATTGGTGCCTATCTCTACTCCTTCTTATTGCTCTCCTCATCTCAGGCAGAAGCAATCATCTCTGCCGTGACCGTTCTTGTGGTGGCCTGCCCCTGCGCCCTGGGGCTGGCCACACCGACTGCCATCATGGTCGGTACCGGGGTAGCCGCACAATGGGGTATTCTGATACGAGATGCGGAATCACTGGAACAGGCCCACAAAACAACCACCGTCATCTTTGACAAAACAGGGACGCTTACCGCAGGTCAGCCCAACGTTGTTACTGTACATCCGCTTGATATGGAAGAGGATGAACTCCTGGCACTGACAGCAGCCGCGCAGCAGGGAAGTGAACACCCCCTGGCCCGTGCCGTGCTCAATAGGGTCAGAAAGACAACACCATTAGCGCCGCTCTCAGACTTTTCTGCAATCCCCGGCAGAGGAATCAGGGCCACAGTTGATAACCGCCAGGTTGTGGCCGGAAACCAGCGGTTGATGGCAGAGTCGGGTATTGAGCAAGCCCCTCTCCTAGAACAAGCAAACGCTCTTTCAAGCAGAGGCTCCACTGTGATCTGGGTAGCTGTTGACCAGCGGCTTAAAGGCATCATTGCTATCGATGATGTTGTCCGGCCCACCTCCAAAGAGGCCATTGCCGAGCTCAACGCAAATGGAATAGAGACCATCATGCTGACCGGTGATCACCAACAGAGTGCGGCCTCTGTTGCCGACCAACTGGGCGCCCATGATTTCATTGCCGAGGTGCTCCCTGAGGAGAAAGCTGCTGTTGTGAGCAACCTGATGGGCAAAAACAGGACTGTGGCAATGGTGGGTGACGGTATCAATGATGCTCCAGCCCTGGCGACCGCCGATGTTGGGCTGGCAATGGGATCAGGTACTGACGTCGCCATGGAGACAGCAGGGATTACTCTGATGCGCAGTGATCCCCTCCTGGTGATTGAGGCTATCTCCATCTCTCACGCTACCCATTACAAAATCTGGCAGAACCTCTTCTGGGCCTTTATCTATAACCTCTTTATGATTCCCCTCGCCTTCTTTGGAGCGATCACTCCGGTCATTGCTGGTGCGGCAATGGCACTGAGCAGTCTCTCGGTAGTCTCTAACTCCCTGCTTTTAAAGCGCTGGAAGCCTTCATCAAAGTTGATGACTTAACTCAATAGAATCGAATATAACCTTTTATCCGTTATCCATATCTCCTAGACTACTCTGTGTGTTGTTGGACAACCAAGGCTCTCTACAATAACAGACCCACCCATAACACAGGTCCATGGTCAACTCCATGGCAGATGATATTCCAGACAGGGAGAATCAAAATGAGCAATCAACACTTTTCAGGCCGATGCTTGTGCGGAGCCATCCAGTTCAAAGTTGCAGCAAAACCCCTGCGCGAAGTCAACTGTCATTGCGATGACTGTCGCCGTGCTACAGGAAGCCCCTATGGGGCGCTGGCTTTTGTTCCTGAAGAGGCGCTTACCGTGAACGGTGAGACTCCGGGAAGCTATAGCCATTCCAGTGACCGCGGAAGTGAGATGGAAAAGCTCTTCTGTACAAAGTGTGGCTCCCAACTCTTCACCCGCAACAACGCTCGAGTAGGGATGATGGGGGTTCGGATTGGAGTGATCGATGATGCCAGCTGGTTCAAACCCACTGTTAATGTTTACCGCTCGCGGGCTCTTCCCTCAACTCCAATTGATGGTGAGATTAACTCCTTTGAGAAGATGTCGGGATAGCCGTTCAGCTGTTACACTTGTGAGCTGAAGTCCCGATATCTATTTAATGACCCTCTTATGAAAAAGAAAATTAAAGAGAATATAGATTTCATCTATCAATTTATTGATAAGCCAAAATCAGTTGGCGCCTTGATACCCTCTTCAAAGTTTCTGACAAAAAATATCCTTTCATACACTGATCTCACCAAAAAGAATCTGGTGATTGTTGAATACGGGCCAGGATCAGGCACCTTTACCAGGGAGATTGTCAAGGGGATGAAAGAGGGCGATACATTAATTGTAATAGAACAAAATAAAATATTTGCAAAGAGACTAAGAGAGCAGCTAGCTGGGGCTAAGAACGTCTTCATCCACCAGGACTGCGTGACCAACACTTCCAAGATTTTAAAAAGGGCCAATATCGATAGGGTTGATTATATTATCTCGGGCATCCCCTTCTCTTCTATTCCAAAAAAGATGACAGAGGACATCCTGGAAAACACAAAAAAGATTATGTCTGATGAGACGCTATTCATTACCTTTCAATACTCAACGTTGAAAATCAATACTTTCAAGAAACACATGACGGTACTCAATAAGAAATTTGTGCTCAGGAACATCCCTTCTGCATATACCATCTGCATGAAAAAATGTGCATAGAGCTACACTGGATGGCCGATCACCTGGCCTACATCCGCTTAGCTTGGAGCCCCCTCAATTCACAAACTTGCCAATAAAGTTTGCAAGGGCGGCAGAAAACTCGCTCTCAAGTGGAAATGAGAGCATCCCCATCACTGAATAACCCAGGATCCAGGGCATCAGATAGAACCGAATCATATAAAAAAACCAGGCGATGTAGAGTGGAATAAGGGGCTGGATCAGAAACTTGGGAGTAATCGGCCTAAAGAGGTGAAGAAGGGGGTTAGTGGCCCGGATAAAGAAGCGGGCAAAAAAGAAGTTCGTATCTTCTCGCAAAAAAATGGACATTCCAAAACGACCGATCAGGGTCCACATTACCACACCAAGAATATAGTCGGTTACCAGTACCCAGGTTGGAAAAGATTGATACATTGTAATTGGCCCTCAGCCCATAAGTTGTCAAAAAAAAGCCGGGGCGAACATTCGCCCCGGCTTAAGTTTACGAGAGATTGAATCAGTGAGTCGAGGACAATACTGATTCACCCTTCGGTATGCGGACTTCATCCACCATCCTCTGGGTCTCTTCATCAGGCTCTTCAGTAAGCAGAGTGACCACAATCATTGCAACCAGACTGACCACACAGCCGATGATGCCGAAGCGAAGATGGTCAATACCTATCCAAGGTGTCATTCCACCCCACTTGACCATATAGAGATACCAGGTTCCGGAGAGCAGGCCGAAGAACATACCGGCAATCGCACCCTGTCTGTTGGCCCGCTTCCACCAGATGCCGAGCACCAGTGGGAAGAAGAGGCCTGACATGGCGAAGTCGAAAGCCCAGGCCACTGCACCAAGAATACTGGTGAGCTTAAGGCTGGCGACAAAGGCACCTGCTGCACCGATAAACAGAAGCAGCACACGAGCCACAATCAGCCTGTGTTTAGTATCCGCTTTTGGATCAATGATCTTGTAGTAGAGATCATGAGAGAGCGCATTGGCGATCGCGAGCAGCAAACCATCCGCTGTAGACATCGCCGCAGCCATACCACCTGCAGCAACCAGGCCGGAGATGACATAGGGCAGACCCGCTATCTCAGGTGTAGCCAATACAACAATATCTCCACGCATGAAGAACTCGTTGATCTGGACTATACCGTCACCGTTGGCATCCACCACAGCGAGGAATCCTACATTGCTCCACTTCTGAATCCACTCCATTGCATTCACTTCGGTCACGGCCTTGCCAATGATGCTGGTAGCAAGATTAGGATCGAGCACCTGCAGCTTGGTAAAGGTAGCCAGCGCCGGGGCGGTGAAATAGAGCAGGAAGATAAAGAACAATGACCAGGCTACAGACTGGCGTGCTGCCTTCACCGAAGGTGTGGTGAAGTAGCGCATCAGGATGTGCGGCAGTGAAGCGGTACCCGCCATCATGCAGAAGACGAGGGTAACAAACTTCCATTTGGCCATTACTGTCTCACCCGCAATGTAATGAGGCACCACCAGGGACTTCAGTCCGGCCACTGGAGAGACGCCCGTGGCACCCAGGCCATGCATCGTCTCCAACTCACCCAGTCGCATTACCGCATCGCCGTAGGCCAGCTGAGGAATAAGGCCAAAGCCCTGCTTGTTGGACATCCAGAAGACCGGCACCAGATAGGCGATGATCAGTACAATATACTGAGCCACCTGGGTCCACGTCACCGCACGCATGCCTCCAAGCATGGAGCAGAGCAGAATACCCAGCAGACCAAACCAGACACCGACCTCAAACGGAATCTGCAGGGCACGGGATGCGATTGTGCCGGTTGCATTGATCTGAGCGGTCACATAGGTGAAGGATGCGAGGGTCAATACACAGACCGCAAGAAAACGAGCCAGGTTTCCACCATAGCGGGTACCGATAAAGTCAGGCACGGTGTAGCAGCCAAACTTTCTCAGGTAGGGCGCCATCAGTGAGGCCACAAGAACATAACCGCCGGTCCAGCCAACCACAAAAGCGATGTAACCGTGGCCGCCAAAGTAAATGCCGCCAGCCATTGCCACAAAAGAGGCACCGGACATCCAGTCAGCCGCTGTTGCCATACCATTAAATACTGCGGGGACCTGTCGGCCCGCGACATAGTAGGCATCCACCTGCATCGTTCGCGATAGCCAGCCAATGGTGGCATAGATCACTACCGTGAAGGCTACAAATAGAATGCCGATGGTATCGGCTCCGACTCCCATCTGCTCTAAAACCGCCATAAGCAGAACAAAGATTAAAAATCCGCCGGTGTATAACCCATACACTTTAGGCAGATTGTCTATAAAATCACCTTTAATAATTGCCATATTGTTATCTCCTTAGTTATATCGTCGGCTTGGCTTGTCTTCCTCTTCGGCAACGCCGTGTTCCATGTCAATCGAGTGCTGCCGTCTGGCGAACCAGAAAATCAGCACCACAAAGACAATTAAGGAACCCTGGGCAGCCATATAGAAGCCAAGGGGAAAACCAAGGAAAGTGATAGAGTTCAAGCTGCCAGCAAACCAGTGAACTGCAAACGAAAAAATAAACCAGATAACTAAGGTAGTTATCATCAAACTCTTCGTCTTGGCCCAGTGTGCTTCACGTGTTGATTGATCCACGTCATTCATAGTCGTCCTCCATTTCGTAGGTATCTATTCACACTCTAACTTCCCACGAATTTAAGTGCAGTTGTTGTAAGTTAAATTCCGCACCAATAAAGCGGTGCGTCATAAATTATGTAGCAATTTTAATGCCAGAATTAATAAAACTTTAATTACATAAGGTTATTAACTTCTAGCTCTATCGTGTCTTCATCAATCAGCTATAAGTGTTACTTAATGTAACAATATTGTGGGTAGAAAAGTAACAGCTGCCACCCGCCATCTGACTGGGTTTTACCCTGGGGGTGATCGGCTCAGAGGGCTTGATTTAACCCTTTGATCACTACGCTCACCATTAATGACTACCACTTTTCCACTCCATCTGGTTGAATCAGGGGTTCTATTTCAGCCTGATCGAGGAACCCCATTGGACATCAGAAATGTTCTCTCTCACGCCAGAGACTATCTAGGCCTCTCCAGTGGAGGAGAGAAGTCAATAAGCGATGTTGAGCAACTCGGCACCTTCATCAATGCCAGGGCCAGCTTCGTTTCTCAGACTTCACTCTACGGTTACGTCAAAACACGTGCAGGCACACGATTCCCCGACCTGTTTGAAAATAGTGTTTTCCTCGAATCGATCAATATTGCCAAATGGCAGATCTGGGTGGCCTGTATCTCCGACCTGACCCTCTATTGTGGCGGCCTCCTCTACCAACACACTGAAGATTCAAAACAGGTCAAGTCGATACTGGTTACAATAATTGATTCTCTGATCTCCTCTACCGGCAGACCTGATGAGGCCGGTGAGGCATTTACTGCCTCGCTACAAACGGTTCACTCTCGCATTGAGAGCGAGAGTCTCGCAGAGATCACCGAAGATGACCGCATCTTTACCGCAAGCCCCGACGCTCTGGTCCACTGGGCGCCCATTGTTGATGAACTCAAGGTGCTGGATGAGGGAATCGTCCGGAACTCGATCCGCTTCCGCTGGCAAGAGACCCGTCGAGAACTAAAACGACACCTCAACCGACAAGCTGTGATTGCATCGGTAGCCCTCTAACTTAACCATCTTGATCTACCACGAATTTGTACCTATCCTGATGTCGTCAATTGTCAAAGTAGTATTCTGGAGCCCGACTGGGAGTGTGGCCTTCGCCCTCAGACTGCCCCACAGAATATTGCCAAGGTAAAGATATGACTGCCAACCCTCTCGCTGACTTAAGAACCATCATTGACCATCTGGACTCGTGTGGCCGATTGAACCGGGTGACCACGGAGGTTGACCCCAAACATGAGCTGGCCGGCATTGCGGCCCACTTCGAATCGACACCGCGAGCGTTGCTGTTCGAAAAGGTAAAAGGTTACGACGTCCCCGTGTTGACCGGACTGTACTGGTCAAGAGAACTGCTGGCACAACTGATGGCAGAGGAAGAGACGACCCTGCCCAGCTTTGTCAGTGGCTGTATCCAGAACTGGAAGAAAAATCCCGTACCCCCAGTGATGGTTAAACACGGACCGATTTTCGACGGCGGCGAGCACCCCCTGGACCTTTCGACTCTCCCTATACCGACCCACGCCATAAAAGATGGAGGACCTTATTTTGACGCCGCTGTTGTGATCGCACGGGATCCGGAAAGCGGAGTGCGCAATGCCTCCATTCAAAGGTTCATGGTCGTCAACAAAAACACCCTTCACATCAATATCGACGCCGGCCGGCATTTGGGGCTCTACCTGGAAAAGGCAAAGCAGAGAAACGAGTCCCTAACATTCTCCCTGAATTGTGGTGTTGGTCCGGGTCTCCATTTTGCGGCAGCTGCGCCGGCTGAAGCGGCACCGCCGGACACCGACGAACTCGGGATTGCGAGCGAGTTTCATGGTGCGGCGCTCGAGCTGGTTGAGGGCCGGACCCTGCCGGTGCACATCGTGGCCAATGCAATGTACGCCCTGGAGTGCGAAATGATTCCAGACGAACTCGGTGATGAAGGCCCCTTTGCAGAAGTCACCGGCTACTATGCAAATCGTGAACCTCGGCCAGTTGTCCATGTCCGTGCCCTTCACGCCCGACCTGATCCCGTATTCCAGACCATCTTATCCGGCAGTGAGGTATGGAATTCGGTCGGACTGCTGGGAGAAGCCAATGTCCTTGCGACCCTGCAACGTCAGGTTCCCGGGACCCAGGACGTCTACTTCAGCCATGGCGGTTGTGGGTTCTACCATGCCATCGTTCAACTTCAACAGCAACGCGCCGGCTGGTCCAAACAGGCGATCATGGCGGCTTTCAGCGCTTTTCCACCACTGAAGATAGTCACTGTGGTTGATGAAGACGTCGATATTCGCAGCTCAACCGATGTCGAGTGGGCGATGGCCACTCGTCTCAATGTGAAGACCGGTATCGTGACGATAGAAAACAGCTTCGGTCACGGCCTGAATCCCACTTTTTCTGACTACCTTGGGACGAAGGTGGGTTTTGACTGTTGTCGGCCTTACCCACACACTCCAGAATACGACAGAGCCCACTACAAATCAGTTGATATCGGCAACTATTCGATCCAGATACCGGAAATCGAGCAACCTCAATAAGAGGGCGTAGCTGTAATTGACCGTGGGCCTCCCCAAAGAGGCCCCGATAATCTATCGGTTATTGTGGCTGTTCTGAAGGCCTGGAAATTTAGATTTGGTGGCCAGGGGCAGAATTGAACTGCCGACACGAGGATTTTCAGTCCACTGCTCTACCAACTGAGCTACCTGGCCATATAGGAAGAGACGCGGGATTAGACGACAGGAGAGGCCATTCGTCAAGTCACTCCTGCTTGCCGGGGGCGATAAAGCCCTCGGGCTGCTCTACTTCACCTCCAAAGAACCACGCCTCTGCCTGCTGGGCCAGATACTCCCGGGCCGATCGCTCCATGGGGTTGAGCTGTTGTTCATTGATCAACCGGGTCTGGTGGGCCATCCACTCCTGCCAGGCCTCCTTGGAGACACTGGCAAGAAGACGTTCTCCCAGAGCACCTGGCCAGGGGGCAAAATCGAGACCCTCGGCCTCTCGGTTGAGTTTGACACAGTGTACTCTCTCTCCCATCTTCTCTTCCCTCACGGGCTCTCATTGTTGATTGTGCTCCACCTCTTCAGCAGCTTGAGTACCGGGGCGGCGACGCCACCGGGCAACTCACCACCCTGACGGTACCACACCCACTTGGGACCTTCTTCCACAAACTTCGGCAGGGATTTCAGATGGACAGGGAGGGGGGTGATAACCAGGGTAAAGTGGCTGAAGGTGTGGCGGATTTCAGGCCATGGACAGCCGACCTCAACCCCCGGTCCCTCCAGCACCCCCTGCCATCTCGAACCGCTGCTTGTCCCGCTCTCCGGTAGGCTCCAGAGCCCTCCCCAGACCCCTGAAGGGGGTCGTCGCTCAAGTAGCAGTTCACCCCTGGAATTGTGGATCATGAGGGCTGTCGTCGTGCGCAGGGGTCGATGATGACTGGGTTTTGGTGCCGGAAAGAGGGCCTGTGAGGAGGCCCGTCGCGCCCGGCATCGCCACCCTACCGGGCAGCTCTCGCAGAGGGGGGCGCGGCGAAGACAGATGGTAGCCCCAATATCCATGATCCCCTGGGTATAACGCCCAACCCCCTCTTGGGGTGTATTTCTCCAGGCGTGCTGCCACAACTTCGACTCCACCTCTCGATGACCCGGCCATCCGGGGAGGGCATACCACCGGGCCAGTACCCGTTTGACATTGCCGTCAAGAATCGGGAGGTGGTGGCCAAAGGCGAAGACCAGAATGGCCCCTGCCGTGGAGCGACCGATGCCGGGCAGCGCCGCCACCTCTTCGATGCGCTCTGGAAAGAGCCCGTGATGGGTCTTAATGACCTCTCTTGCGGCACGATGGAGGTGTCGTGCACGTGCATAGTAACCAAGGCCCGTCCACAGTCTGAGCACTTCATCCAGTTCGGCCTGGGCAAGATCATTGAGGGTGGGCAGTGCTTTGAGAAAGCGGTTGAAGTAGGGGATCACGGTGGCCACCTGAGTCTGCTGGAGCATGATCTCAGACACCCAGATCCGATAGGGATCCTGGGTCTGCTGCCAGGGGAGGTGGTGGCGCCCCCAAAGGTGGTGCCATCTGATTACCCTGGTTGCAAACTCTGTCCCTGAACTATTCACAATTAATGCTTTCACCTCACATCATGTTACGCTCTGCCTAATAGAGAAGATCATTAATCAGGGCATTTTTTTACTGAGGAGACTCCCCCCCATGATAAACGGCAAAACTACCCTTTTGATGGTATCTACCCTGCTCATACTCTCATCCCCCACTGCTGCTCTGGCTACGCCTCTCCACGGGGTGGCCATGCACGGTGAACCCCGTTATGAAGCTGATTTTACCCATTTTGACTACACCAATCCGGATGCCCCTAAAGGAGGAACGGTCAAACTTGCAGCCATTGGCGGCTTTGACTCCCTTAATCCCTTTATTCTGAAGGGGCGGTCTGCCACTGGTATTGGGCTGACCTTTGATGCCCTCACCGTCAGTTCGGATGATGAGGCCTTCTCACGTTACGGGCTAATTGCTGAGACCATTGATATGCCAGAGGATCGCTCTTCGGTCACCTTTACCCTGAGGGCTGAGGCCCGCTTCCATGATGGTCACCCGATCACGGTTGAAGATGTGATCTGGACCTTTGAGACCCTCAAGAGCGAGGGGCACCCCTTCTACCGCTCCTACTACGGCTCAGTAACAGGAGCCGAAAAAGTGGGGGATCGCCAGGTCAAATTCACCTTTGCCGGTGGTGAGAACAGGGAACTTCCCCTGATCATCTCAGAGATGGTGGTGCTTCCCAAACACTTCTGGGCGGACAGGGAGTTCCAAAAAGCAGATCTTAACATCCTACTGGGCAGCGGCCCCTACCGGATCGAGAAGGTCGAGGCAGGGCGCTCAATCACCTACCAGCGTGTAGAGGACTACTGGGCCAGGGATCTGGCCGTCAGCCAAGGCAAATACAACTACGACACCATCCGCTACGACTACTACCGAGACGCCACCATCGCCCTTGAAGCTCTTAAGGCGGGTGAGTATGACTTCCGATCAGAGAACTCATCGAAGCGCTGGGCAACGGGCTATCAGAGCCCGGCACTGGAGAATGGGCTGCTCAAGCAGGAATTGATCCCCAATGATAACCCGACCGGGATGCAAGGCTTTGTCTTCAACACCCGCCGCCCCCTCTTTGAGGATCCCCGGGTACGCCAGGCACTCGCCCATGCGTTTGACTTTGAATGGACCAACAAGACCCTGTTCTATGGAGCCTATACCCGAACTGCCAGCTACTTCTCTAACTCAGAGCTCGCTTCCAAGGGTCTGCCGTCCGGTGAAGAACTTGAGATTCTGGAAGCCTACCGGGGCCGAATTCCGGATGCCGTCTTCGACACCGCCTACACCCCACCCCTTACCGACGGCTCAGGCAATGCCCGTGACAACCTGCGCACTGCCCTGGAGCTGCTCAAGGAGGCCGGTTGGGAGGTCAGGGACAAGAAGCTGACCCAGCTTAAGAGCGATGAGGCCATGAAGTTCGAAATGTTGCTGGTGAGCCCTGCCTTTGAACGCATCGTGCTCCCCTACAAGAAGAACCTCGAACGCCTGGGGATTGAAATGAGTGTACGCACCATTGATGGGGCCCAGTACCAGAAACGGCTGGAGAACTATGACTTCGATATGATCGTTTCGGTAATAGGACAGTCCCTTTCACCCGGTAATGAACAACGCAACTTCTGGGGAAGCGAGGTCGCGGATCAACCGGGGTCACGTAATCTGGCAGGAATCAAGGATTCGGCAATCGATGAACTCATTGAGCAGGTCATCAGTGCTCCTGACAGAGAGGGCCTGGTTCAGCGGACCCGTGCTCTGGACAGGGTGCTTCTCCACGGCCACTATGTTATCCCCCAGTGGCATATGAGCGCCTTTCGCATCGCCTACTGGGATAAGTTTGCCCGGCCTGCCAAGACCCCTAAATACGCACTTGGATTTATGGATAACTGGTGGGTTGATCCTGAAAGAGCCCGCTCTCTTGAAGAGCGGAAAAGCGCTATTCAGTAGCGTCTGGCGAAGAGGCAAAACGGCGTGATTACCTACGTCATCCGTCGTCTCCTGCTCATAATCCCCACTTTGCTGGGGATTATGGTGGTGAACTTTATTGTCGTTCAGGCAGCACCGGGCGGGCCCGTTGAGAGTATGCTGGCCCAGATCCACGGCACCGCCGTATCAACCACCGCCCGTCTGGATGGAACAGATCAGGGAGAGGTGAGTGAGAGCAGGTCGGATGCGAGCTCTTCCGGGGAGGGACTCCGATACCGTGGGGCTCGTGGCATCGACCCCGACCTCATACTTGAGATTGAACGGCTCTACGGTTTTGATAAACCCCCCCTTGACCGCTTCCTGAAGATGATGGGGCAATATCTTCTGTTTGATTTTGGTGAGAGCTTTTTTCGGGATCGCAAGGTGGTTGATCTGGTGATCGATAAGCTTCCTGTCTCCATCTCACTGGGGCTCTGGACCACACTCCTTGTCTATCTGATCTCTATTCCGCTCGGCATTCGAAAGGCAGTTCACGACGGCTCCCGCTTTGACCTCTGGTCGAGTGGGGTGGTGATTATCGGCTACGCCATCCCAGGGTTCCTCTTTGCCATCCTGCTGATTGTCGTCTTTGCCGGCGGAAATTTTTATGACTGGTTCCCATTGCGTGGTCTGACCTCAGACAACTGGGAGACCCTGAGTTGGTTAGGTCGAATTAAAGACTACTTCTGGCACCTCACCCTCCCTATTATTGCCATGGTTATTGGGGGATTTGCCGGCCTCACCATGCTGACCAAAAACTCCTTTCTTGAGGAGATCAACAAGCAGTATGTCACCACTGCCCGGGCTAAGGGACTCTCAGAACATCGGGTTCTCTATGGCCATGTCTTTCGTAATGCCATGCTGATTGTCGTCGCCGGTTTTCCAAGCGCATTCGTCAGCATCCTCTTTACCGGAGCGCTCTTGATCGAGGTGATCTTCTCCCTCGACGGACTGGGGCTGCTCGGCTTTGAGGCTGCACTCGAACGGGACTACCCGGTTATGTTTGGTTCGCTCTACTTCTTCACCCTCCTTGGCCTTCTCCTTAATCTGGTGGGTGATCTGATCTATACCGTGATCGACCCCCGGATCGACTTTGAGAGCAGGGGGTGATCGATGACTTCACCCCTCTGGTTCGAGCGATCCAACACCCCCTCTCAACCTGCCGCCAGAAATGAGCATTAGCCCCCTCACTCGGCGGCGGCTCCTGAGCTTCCGGACCAACCGCAGGGGGTGGATTTCGTTGTGGGTTTTTCTTGTTTTTTTTGTCGCCACCCTCTTTGCAGAACTGATCGCCAATGACAAACCGCTGATCATCGTCTTTGAGGGTGAGTGGATGGCTCCTTTCATGACAGAATATCCTGAAACCCGGTTTGGGGGGCTGTTTGAGACCGAGGCCGACTACCGGGATCCGGTGGTCCGGCAGCTGATTGAAGAGGGCGGGTGGATGGCCTGGCCGCTGATCCCCTACTCCTTTGATACCATCAACTACAACCTCCAGGTCCCAGCCCCCTCTCCCCCCACCATGGAAAACTGGCTGGGGACTGATGATCAGGGGCGTGATGTCCTCGCCAGGCTGATCTATGGCTTTCGAATCTCTGTCCTTTTTGGTCTCATACTCACTCTGTTGAGTTCCCTGATCGGAATTATGGCTGGTGCGGTTCAGGGCTATCTGGGGGGGTGGACCGATCTTCTCTTCCAGCGATTTATCGAGATCTGGTCCGGACTGCCCACACTTTACCTGCTCATTATCATGGCCAGTGTGGTGGAACCCAATTTCTGGTGGCTTCTCGGATTGATGCTGCTCTTCAGCTGGATGGGACTGGTTGGGGTGGTGCGGGCTGAATTCCTGAGAGCCCGCAATTTTGACTATGCCCGCGCGGCCCAAGCCCTTGGGGTAGGCACCCCGACAATAATGTTCCGCCACCTCCTCCCCAATGCCATGGTGGCGACCCTTACCTTTCTCCCCTTCATCCTCAATGGCTCAATCACCACCCTCACCTCTCTTGACTTCCTTGGTTTTGGACTGCCCCCGGGATCGGCCTCGCTGGGAGAGCTGCTTGCTCAGGGAAAAGCCAATATCCATGCCCCCTGGCTCGGAATGAGCGCCTTTATCGTCCTCGCCTTGATGCTGAGCCTGCTCATCTTCATCGGTGAGGCCGCACGGGATGCCTTTGACCCGAGGAAGAGCCAACAATGAATCAGGTGAACCACCCTCTGCTCAGAGTTCAGGACCTCTCCTCCCGTTTCTCCACCTCCCAGGGGAGTGTCGATGCGGTACGCCGCATCAACTTTGAGATTAACCGCGGAGAGAGTGTCGCCCTGGTAGGTGAGTCCGGTTCAGGAAAGTCGGTCACCGCGCTCTCTATCCTGCAGCTTCTCCCCTATCCCATCGCCTCTCATCCCACAGGCAGCATCACTTTTTTTGGGGATGAGTTGGTCGGTGCTTCGGGGGAGCGACTAAAAGCCATCCGGGGTGATCGCATCAGTATGATCTTTCAGGAGCCTATGAGCTCACTCAATCCACTCCATTCACTCTCTCGCCAGGTCGGAGAGACCCTCGAACTCCACCAGGGACTGACTGGAGCTGCCGCCCGCGACCGAACCATTGAGCTGTTTGAGATGGTAGGGCTGCCGCAAGCCCAAAACCGCCTCGGTGTCTTTCCGCACCAACTCTCCGGCGGAGAGCGCCAACGGGTAATGATCGCTATGGCACTCGCCAATCGCCCTGAACTGCTTATTGCTGACGAGCCGACCACTGCCCTGGATGTCACCATCCAGGCCCAAATTCTTACCCTCCTGAAAAAACTACAGCAACAGCTCGACATGTCGCTGTTGCTGATTACTCACGACCTGGCCATTGTTCGCCAGATCGCTGACCGCGTCTGTGTCATGAAGGAGGGCGAGATCGTCGAGAGCGCTGGGACCGAAACTCTTTTTAACACCCCAAAGCACGACTACTCCCGGATGCTGATTGATGCCGAACCATCAAAAAACACCACCATGGCAGATCCGGATGCGCCCAACATCATTCGAGCTAAAAAAATCAGTGTTGGGTTCCCGGTACGCAAAGGCGTGCTGCGAAGAACAGTCGGCCTAGTAAAAGCCGTCGATTCGATTGACATCTCGGTGAACGAGGGAGAGACGGTAGGGGTGGTGGGTGAATCGGGCTCCGGTAAAACCACACTCGCGCTCAGCCTGCTTAGACTGATCAACTGCAAAGGGGTAATTCTCTTTCGAGGCGAGCCGATCGAGAACCTTTCACGACGAGCCCTCCTCCCCCTGCGTCAGGAGATGCAGATTGTCTTCCAGGACCCTTTCAGCTCACTCAATCCCCGATTCTCGGTTGAGCAGATTATTGTCGAGGGGTTGCGAGCACACAAGGTAGGCACTCCAAAAGAACAAACAAAACAGGTCATCTCCACCCTCGAAGAGGTAGGGCTTGATCCCAAGATCCGCCACCACTACCCCCATGAGTTCTCCGGAGGAGAGCGTCAGCGTATCGCCATAGCCCGTGCGATCATAATGAAACCCAAGCTACTGATTCTTGATGAACCGACATCTGCACTGGATCGCTCTGTCCAGCTACAGATTATTGCGCTTCTGCGCCAGCTCCAGTCCGACCACAGACTCGCCTACCTCTTCATCAGTCATGATCTTAAGGTTGTCCGTGCACTGGCCAATACACTGATTGTTATGCATCAAGGCCGTGTGGTGGAGCAGGGCGCTGCTGACCTCCTCTTCCAATCGCCCCAAGAGCCCTACACCCGGTCCCTGATGGCCGCCGCTTTCAATGGCACAGAAGAGAGCAGGCAGCGTTTTAAGCTCCAGCAAAAAGAGGCCCCCTAACCAGGGGGATCTCCTGCCCGGTCGATCACATGGATCCAGCACAGAGCTCTCCAACCCGCGCTGGCACGGCAGATATCGCCGGCTGCGCCCTGGAATACAACTGGTATGGCCCCGAACCCTCTCCACAGAGCCCCACCCTGGTACTCCTTCATGAGGGGTTGGGCTGTGTTGAGATGTGGGGGGATTTCCCCGCCCGCCTACACCACCAAACCAGGCTCTCTCTGCTCTGTTACAGCCGCTGTGGCTACGGAAAATCTGGCTCGGCGCCACTATCCCGGTCGGTTGACTATATGCACCAAGAGGCCAAGGAGGTACTCCCCAGGCTCCTTGATGCCTTCGAAATTCAAAATGCCCTCCTCGTCGGCCACAGTGATGGGGGCTCCATTGCGCTCATCCATGCCGGCTGCGATCTCAACCAACGAATCTCAGGGCTGATCCTGTTCGCCCCCCATGTTTTCAATGAACCCTTGAGTGTGCGAAGTATTTCCGAGGCGGCCCGTCTTTATCGAGAGACAGACCTGCGGGATAAGCTGACGCGGTACCATGGAGAGCAGGTCGACCGGGCCTTCTGGGGGTGGAACCGTGTCTGGCTCAATCCCGACTTTCTTGAGTGGAATATTGAGGAGTACCTGTCAGCAATCCAGCCGCCTCTGCTCCTTATCCAGGGCAGAGAGGATCAATATGGAACACTGAACCAGCTGGAGGCGATCGAGCGTCAGGTGGCCGGATACTCAAAAACAATTGTGCTTGAGGCGTGCGCTCATTCACCCCACAGAGACCAGCCGGAAAAAATCCTTCTGGCGATAACTGATTTCATCAGCCACCATCTCTAATCCAGACCGCCCGGATCACTCTTTTAAGTTCCGATTGAGAACATCTCCTCAAGATCATGCCTGGAATAAGCTTTGAAGGCGATCATTGACTCTGTTGACTCGATACCTTCAATTTTGATCAGGTGATCTGTTACCAAGCGTGCCAGATCGTCATTGGTTTTCACCCTAACCACAACAACCAGGTCGTAATTTCCACTCACTGAATAGACTTCTGAAATCTCATCCAGTTCAGCCAGGGCCTCTGCAACAGCGTTGATAACACCCCGCTGGCAATTAATCAGAATTATTGAAGTGACCATCTACTCTCTCCGCACTGTGTTATTTCAGGAAACCCTCCCGCCGCTTTAGTGGCTCTGACCTGACTGCTGACGACAAAGGGTCAAAACCAATGTCCCATTCTAACTAAAGAGAGGTCTCAAAAAAACAGGCCGATGGGGGTTGACAGGAAACCATAAAATAATTAGTGTTGTTACATACTGAAGAGTAGGTATGGAGAATACTAACAATGGGAAAGAAAGAGACAACCGTCAATAAAGTGATGGAAACAGCTCAGCAGCTGTTTCTTGATGGCAGCTATGCCGACGTCACCATGGATCAGATTGCGGCTGGAGCAGATGTAACCAAAGGGGCGCTCTACCACCACTATTCGAGCAAAGAGGATCTCTATCTGGCAATGATGATCTCAGACCTGAAGGAGAAAAAAGCGCTTTTCAGCACTGCGGTCGGCCTAAAGGGAAGTTGCCAGGAACGCTTGCGCAACCTGACAGAAGCGTTTCTCATGCTGCCCCCAAAAAAACGTCTGCTCATAAAACTGGTCAGGCGCAATATTAATACCCTCGGGATCCCCACCCGAAATCAACTAATCAATGCCTATCAGGAGGCCCTGCCCAATCAGGTCCAATCGATAATTGAAGACGGTATTGCCAGCAAAGAACTTAAACCCGGAGACCCCCGATTGCTTGCCTGGTCATTTGTCGCCCTGGTGGAGACCGTCCTGAGCCTCCATGCTGACAGAATACTCAACGGCAAAGAGAGCAAGCTTGAGTTTGTGCTGAACCTCTTCCTCAACGGCGCCTGTGACCAGAAGGCGACAGAGGCGGTAACCGACTTGCTGCAAGACCTTGCAACCACACCAACTGAAGATGACATTATCATCCCCTCTGCGGCCCCGACCCGGAGCGTGGACGACCCCGTATTTCCTGAGTGGCGAGGCAAGGATCTTGATGACATCCTGCTTGAATGCCGGGATTTGGTTGAGGATGACACCTACCCTACTCTCAGCCGCTGGAGAGAGAGTGGCAGAAAGATACTGGGACACTTTCAGGTCTACTTTCCTGAAGAGATTGCCCATGCTGCCGACATGCTCCCCTTTAAGGTCAGGGGTGGAACCGTTGAACCCACCCATGCAGACTCTCGCTTTGGTTCCTATCTCTGCTCGATTCTAAAAACCTCCATGGAACTGGTACTGAGTGATCGGGTCAAACTGGACATGTTCGTCACTCACCCGATTTGTGACGCGGCTCGCAATCTCGCAGCCGTATGGGGACGCAACTTTGACTACCCCTGCCAGATCCTCTACCTCCCACAAAATGCAAACTCCGGATACACCGCAACCTATCTCCAGGGAGAGTATGACCGACTTCAGAGCACCATCGAAGAGATCTCTGGCAACAGCGTCACCCAGGAGGCGCTCTCTCAATCGATCGCCCTCTTTAATCGTAACCGGGCACTACTGAGAGAACTCTATGAGATCAAGCGTGACACTCCATGGCTGGTCTCAGCAGAAGATGCCTACTGTCTGGTAGCTATTAGTGGTCTGATCCCCAAGGAGGAGCACAACCTTCTGCTTGAGACTGTCCTCCCCATGATCCGAAGCCGAACCGATGCAAAAAAAGAGGATCGGATCCGTATTGTCTTTGAAGGGGGCTTCTGTGAGCAGCCGCCACTCGATCTGATTCGAATGGTTGGCCAGACTTGCTATGTGGTGGATGATGACCTGCTGATCGGGCTGCGCTGGATTCTGGAAGATATCCCCACCGAAGGTGACCTCCTCCACAATCTTGCTGATGCGTATTTGGAAAAATCCTCCTACAGCCCGGTACAACACGACCTTCGCAAACCGAAAGAGAAGATGTTGCAGCAGCGCGTTGAACAGTCCGGTGCTGAAGCCGTCATCCTGACCGCAGCGAAGATGTGTGAGCCGGGACTCGAAGAGCAGGTAGCCTACACCCACACGCTGGATAAGGACGGCACCGCCTACTTCGTCAGTGAATTTGAAGAGAATATGACCAGTTTCGACCATTTGGGGCTGCAACTGGAGACATTCATGGAGAACCTGCTCTTTAGCTAACCGCTAAAGTGCGATAAGCCCGAGGAGGAACTGATAATGGCCGACCAAACAAAGAGTAAAGAGATTGTAGGACGTGGCGCAAGAGATGGCGCCGAGCTATTCAGGGAGTGGTTTAGCTCGCTCAGTGATGTCGCCGAGAAGGATGGGAAGAACGCTTATGTGTTTGTAATGGGAAGCATGAATGAAATCCTCAAGGCCTTTGACCTGCCCGTGGTCTTTCCTGAGATTAACTCCCTGCAAACGGCTGTTCGCAAGGTGGCGCATGAGTTCCTTGATGAGGCTGAAGATTATGGTTACTCACCCGATATCTGTGGTTATGTGAAGGCCGATGTTGCGGTACAGCTCAGGGGCGGGGACCACCCGATGGGCCAGATACCCAAACCCTCTATGGCGGTCTACACCAACGCCTGTAATACCTATATCAAGTGGGCCGAGATCTGGGAGCGCATGTATGGCATTCCCATTTTCACTCTCGACGTTCCCGGCACCCGACAGGGCGGTGTGGTTACATCACGGGGTGAGCGCAGTTTTGAAAATGACCGCAGTTATGTTGAAGCCCAGCTGCGTGAACTGATCACGCTCTGTGAAGAGGTAACGGGGAAAAAGTTTGATATCGATAAGCTACGTGAAGTACTGGGTCATGCCAATGATGTCAGTACATCCTGGAGTCGGGTGCTTGAGTTAAATTCAAACACGCCCTCTGTATTCAATGCTTTGACCGACGGCACTATCTACCTTGGTGTCGCCAACGGCTTTCGAGGGACAGCGGCGGGAAGCACCTACTTTAAAAACCTGGTTGAAGAGATGGAGTACAAAGTTAAGCACAGGATCGGCACGCTGACTGATGAACAGCACAGACTGCTCTTCGTCGGCGTCCCCTGTTACCCCATATTCCGCCGTTTTAATGAGATCTTTGCCGAGTGGAAGGGAACTTTTGTCAACTCTACCTATCTCTGGTTTGCATCGGGTGGAACCAATCGAGGCTTCCAGTATGACCTCAACCGGCCGATCGAGAGCCTGGCGGAAGGGGTGTTGCTGAGTGTAAGAGACGCCATGGACAGCATGTTCCACCAGAGCATGATGGTCGAAGAAATGTTGAGAGACATGAATGTGGATGGCGTCGTCTACCACCCCATCAAAAGCTGCCGTACCGTCTCAACCGGGCTTGCAGACAGCCGTCGTTACCTGATGGAACAGTGCGACGTACCCTCACTCTTTATTGAGTCTGACATGATGGACAAACGTGTTGTCTCTGAAGCCCAGATGAAAAACCGCATTGATGCCTTCTTTGAAGGGTTAGAAACCCGTCGGGCACAGCAGAGTGCAGTAGCGTAACCCCCAGGGAGAATATAATGACTTATGCAGCAGGAGTAGATATCGGCTCAACACAGAGCAAGGCGGTGATCATTGATGAAGAGGGCAACATCGTAGCGACCTCCCTTGATGACACCGGTGCAAATGTAATCCAGGCCGCAGAGAAGGTCTTTCAGCAGGCCCTCAAAGCAGCCAACCTGAGGGAAGAAGAGGTGGATTATGTCATTGGTACCGGTTACGGCCGCTACCGAGTAACCTTCGGTAATGACCAGATAACCGAAATCAGTTGTCATGCCCGTGGGGCTGTCAAAATGTTTCCTGACACCAGAACAGTGATTGACATGGGGGGCCAGGATACCAAGGCAATCAGTGTCAGTGCAGAGGGTGAGATTGTCGACTTCTGTATGAACGACAAGTGTGCAGCAGGTACAGGCCGCTTTCTTGGTGCAGCGGCCCAGGCGCTCGACCTCAAGCTTGATGACCTGGGAGTGACCGCACTGCAGGCAGAAAAACCTGTTCGCATCAGTACCACCTGTACTGTTTTTGCTGAATCTGAAGTCCTTTCATGGTTGGGAAAGGGGAAGAAACTGCCTGATATCCTCTGGGGAGTGCACCAGTCGATTGCTTCACGCTCGATGGCTCTGCTGCGACGGGTTGGTATTGAAGACAAAATCACCTTCACCGGTGGGGTCACTCGTAATGTTGCCATGGTGAAGGCTCTTGAGGATCGCCTTGAAACCAAACTCAATGTCGGCAAAGAGGCTCACTATATGGGTGCCCTTGGGGCAGCCCTCTTTGCCCTGGACCACATTCTCAACAGCCGAAAACCCGTATCGGAGGTGGCGTAATGGATTACACCGCAGGCATTGATGTAGGTTCGACCTACACCAAGTGCGTCATACTCTCTTCTGAAGGTGAGCTTATCAGCCACTCCCTCGCACCAACGGGTTTCAAGCTGACAGAGGTGGCGGAGAAAACTCTGAACGACTGTATTGAAAAGGCAAGCCTCAACCGAGAAGATATCCGCTATCTGATCTCAACCGGCTTCGGACGGCATCAGGTCAATGGGAAAGATATTGCAATCACCGACCTTACCGCCAGCGCCCGGGGCGCCAACTTTTGCTTTGCCGATACACGCACTGTACTCGATATCGGTGGCCAGACAATGAAAGCGAGCCGTCTTGATGACTTGGCCAAGGTTCAGTCATTCAGGCTAAACGACAAGTGTGCTGCCGGAACCGGTGCCTTTCTTGAAAAGACAGCATTCTACATGGGTTATACCACTGAAGATGTTGGGGCCCTGCTTTCAACGTCAAGAGAGGATGTCTCGATCTCAGGAGTCTGCGCCGTCTTTGCGGAGTCAGAAGTGATCAACCACCTCTCCCAGGGGACCGCTCCCGCTGACATCATGCAGGGTGCGATCACTTCCCTTATCAGCCGCTCCATTCAGCTCATGAAGCGTGTCCGTGCCGAACCAGGCTTTACCCTGGTTGGCGGATTGCTGCGCTTTAGTACCATGGTGGACGATATTCAGGAGAAGCTGGGGGCCAAGGTTAATGTTCCCAAGGGCGACCTGGTGCAGTTTACTTCTGCATTGGGAGCAGCCGTTCTGGGTCATCACCGCTTGAAGAAGCTGGGCAAGGGTGGAGGCCTTAGTGTCTCCTCAATCGCTGCATAAAGATGGGTGATCATAGCCCTCAGGAAGCCTCGGCACTCAGGGTATCCCTTCCCGACGAGGAGGGCATCCACAGGAATCTTGAGCTTGAGGCTGAGGGTTGGGAGAAACGATACCTGGCCGAACCCGATCGTGCCAAAGAGGCAGTGGCGATGTACTCCTCTCTGGGTTATGAGGTCAAAGAGCATAAAATTCAACCCGATGAATTCAGCTCTGCCTGCGGGGAGTGCCCCTCTATGGTTTGTCGAACCCATGTGATGATCTATACCCGAAAAAAAGGGCCCCCAAGAGAAAAATAACTGCCCTGTCTAGAGCAACAAGACTCTCTCACCTCCTCCCGAATCGATCCCACAACAACGCTCGGCAGGGCTGGCCACTCATGCCTTTCCACTGCGGAAATATCCCGCAATTTTCCCAAAGACCCCCTTTATTCCGCGCCAGATTTTCGGCATCAGCCAGGCAAAAGCAGCGACCATCAACGCCAGGGCGACAATAAACAGCCAGGGGTGATTGAGTGCCGCCCACAATCCAGCGATTACAATTACATCTTCAGCTACCGATGTGACCCCGTTGCTGAAAGGCTCTGGTGAGGTGTTGATCAACACCCTGCCTCCCGCCTTGGTGAAGTGAGACCCTGCAGAGAGTGCCCCCCCGATGATAAGGCCGGCCAACTCTGCCTCTGGGCCCAATGGGGCAATCGCAGCAGAGGCCAGCATTGCACCGGCTGGAATTCGGATGAAACTGTGAATGGCATCCCACCCTGTATCGACACCGGGGATCTTGTCGGCAAAGAACTCAACACAGTACATAAATCCTGCAGCAACCATTACCGGGATTGTTGAGAGAATCTGCAGCTCTGGAGGGAGGGTGGCAGCCCCTGAGTAGCCCATATAGCCAAGTATGAAAATGGCCGCATAGAGGTTAATTCCACTCGCCCAGGCTACACCCATGGCGGTGGCAATAAGGGTAACCAGTTCAATCTGTTCCACTTCTCTACTCCTGGATAGTTTCGGCCAGACCCTGTGAAGCGTTGTTCAACCCTTCATCTGATTATTCGATCGTTCCGGCTAACCATACGCTCGAAAACAGATATGAGGACTGCACCCTCTAGTGCCGGACAAGCGATCAGAGTGTCTCTTTCAGCTCCACCAGAGGATTATCTTCTCACAAATCCAATTCTACGGGATAATAATTGGTGGAGAGAGTCTGTTCTCGACAGTTCTCAATTGATCAATAACCCTCTACTTGGAATATCATCATGGTCGATATAAGCGTTATTACCCTTCTTGTGCTTGTGACACTTGTGCTGGCTCTGATCCTGATTGGCCGTCAAATTAACCACTCTCTGATGCAAATTGCAGATGAACTTAATCGGATGAGAACCCATTCAGGTGATGAGACCACTCAAACTCTACGAGACCAGATCTCTCCTGTTGAGGATGAGGAGCGAGCTGAAGATGGAGCGCTCTTTGAGCGAACTCTGCCACGGCTATAAACCAAGACTCACTCTCAAAGAGAAGCCCTTTTGAAAAAAGGCAATAAAAAATTCGATATTATTATTATCGGTGGGCGCCATAATGGCTTTATCTGTGCCGCCTACCTTGCGGCCCAAAACATTCTTCAGGATCGCAAAAAAAGAGGATATCGTGACTCAGCCTCCCCGCCGGTCAACTAAAAAATGAAGTGCTGCAGGCCCTAGCAGGCCCACCACACCCAATGAGGCAAATGCCAGCCCCCAACTAACGAGGTGTTCACCATCCCCTGACAGATCAAGCACTATCCCCATCGCCAGTGGACCAAAAATGCCGCCGACAAAACCGACCATTGAGTGGACGGCCAGGGTCACACCCCGGGTCTTGGGTGTGGCCGCAGCAACGACTGCAGCGGTGAGTGCTGATGAGTCAAGCTGAACCATGATGCTGTAGAGCAGAACCAACACAATGACCAGCAGGTAGGGCCAGGAGGCGGTAAATCCAAGGCCAGACGCAACGAGGGTGGATAACAACATCGTGACCGTGACCATCTGCTTTGCGCCCATAACTCTTGCAAGCTCCTGGCCCACTATACTGGCTATCATGGCAATCATTGCAGAAATAGTGGCAATCTCGGTTGGCTGGAGGTAGCTGCCGGAAACCACGCTATTGCTCGCCAGGCTAAAGGCTAGAAAAGCCACCAGCCAGGTACGCATCGCAAACAGCTCCCAGGCATGTATTCCGTAGGCGAAAATGAACCCCATCGCATTCCGGTTTTGGATTACGAGGGCAAAATTCAGCACCTGGCGAAGAGGTTTTGAATCTCGTTCACGCTCCACTTTAAGTGGCTTTACTCCAACCCCAACGAGCGCTCCCGCCAACAGGGCTGACCCGGCCGCTATCAGAAAGACATATGACCAGCCATAGAGCGCTTCAACCCAACCGGCAACCAGAAAAGAGCTTGCCGTTCCAAGGCTAAAACAGGCGGTATAAAATGCCACGACACGCCCTTGTTGGGAGAGGCCTATCCGATCGAGCACCATCTTCAATCCTGGCATGTAGGTTCCTGCAAGCCCGGCCCCACCCACTACATGGAAACATAACGCACTCCAGAAACCCTCTGCAAAGAGGGCAAAACCCATCCAGGCAACCACTGTCAGGCCCACTCCCAACAACCAGATGCGACGGGCATCCACACGATCTGTAAAGCCCATCAGTAGCGGTACTGTCGCCACGTAGCCGGCAAAGTAGAGGCCGGTAATCCAACCCGCTTCAGAGTGAGTCAGGCCCCACTGCTGGATAAAACCCGGAAGCATGGCTGGGAAGGCAAAAGCCCCCATCATGGTGAGAGTCTCTGCCAAACAGGCGAGAAGTGTAAGGGGGAGTATTTGAGCGGCCATTTTAAATTGGAGCGGGTGATGGGAATCGAACCCACGTTATTAGCTTGGGAAGCTAAAGTTCTACCATTGAACTACACCCGCAATGTACAGTGGGGTGATTTTCACATGGAGTTGAGTACTTTTCCAACCATCAGAGCAGTGATTGCTGTTGTCAGGATTGACCCCGATGGACCATTCGCCGTAGTCTCCTGCCGCCATGAATACCAAATTCCCAAGAAGGCCAATCAGGAGCTTTGTCCGTAGAGAGGGGCGAATTACTCAGGGTCAGGAGCGTGCACTAGATCAGCTCTGGCCACGTTTTGGTCTCTCGTTGGGTGAGAACCCCATCAGGATCGATGACCATCTCCCCAACTGCAAAAAGCGGATTCTGGAGATCGGCTTTGGAGACGGGGACTCTCTGTTGACGATGGCCAAAGCCGAACCGGAGAGTGGTTTTATCGGCATTGAGGTTCACAGACCAGGAGTGGGCCGGCTCCTGCTCCGCCTGGCGGAAGAAGAGATCAACAATGTACGCCTTATCTGTGACGATGCTGTCCAGGTCGTCACTCACCATATTCCTGTTGCCAGCCTCGATAGAATACAGATTTTTTTTCCTGACCCATGGCACAAAAAAAAGCATCACAAACGCAGGCTAATCCAGCCCGGCTTTGCCTCGCTCCTTGCTGAACGCTTAAAACCCGGAGGGGCACTCCACATTGCCACAGACTGGGAGGACTATGCCCACACTATTATGGAGGTGGTCAGTGCTGAAAAAAGAGTGTTCAACCCTTATGGTGAGGGGCATTTTGTTGGCCACAAAAAACTCCGTCCGGCCACCAAGTATGAGGCCCGCGGGCTGCGCAGGGGGCATCACCTCTATGATATCTGGGTCGAAAGAAAGAGTTAGCCGATCAACCCGGTCACTTCCTGCTCAAAGTAGAGATCCCCTCTCCACCGCCAAGAATTAGCAGATCGGCAGGCTTGCGGGCAAAAAGACCATTGGTGACAACCCCTGGTATCTTATTGAGCTCTGCCTCCATGGCAACAGGATCAACAATATTGAGGCCTTGAATATCAATAATAATATTACCGTTATCGGTAATAAAACCATCACGCAGAACGGGAACCCCCCCAAGCTTGACAATATTTCGGCCTACCAGGCTCTGTGCCATGGGAATCACTTCGACAGGCAGAGGGAAACTCCCCAGGACGTCGACCAGTTTTGAGTCGTCTGCGATGCAGACAAATTTCTCACTCGCCTCAGCAACAATCTTCTCCCGAGTGAGTGCCCCTCCCCCGCCTTTAATCAGGTGCAGATGGCGTGTGGCCTCATCGGTGCCATCAACATAGATTCTTAGATCGCCAGTAGTGTTGAGGTCCAGAACAGGAATGCCGAGCTGCTGCAGTCGCTGGGCACTCGCCTCTGAACTGGCAACAGCCCCATCGAGCTTTGCCTTTATCCCTGCCAGGGCATCAATAAAATGATCGGCTGTTGATCCCGTCCCGACCCCAACGATATCCCCATATTCAATATAGTCCAGTGCTGCTTCGGCAGCTGCTTTTTTCATCGCGTCACGGTCCATACCCGTGTACCCTCCATAGTTGGTATAGCTCAACGGCAAGATTACACTCTCTTCTCGTTGTGTGTGCGGAGTATCCCCCAGTGGGCTTCTTCAGCCACCACCTAATATATAATCTTTAGATGGTTCCGGAAACTTAATCTTACCGTAGCAATCCGACACAGCAGAAATAAATGTCCCAACGCTATTTACAGAAAATTTTATCAGCAGCTTATCGGCTCTTCCTGGGCTAAGGTCACCAATATTATGGATAGCATCACTACAATACCCGCAACTGAATTTACCGGCCTCTACAATCTTCCCGGTGAGGGACTGGTTGCCGAACTTGTTGTTGGAACAAAAGCCCACCTCTTTGACCGCCAGGGATTGCAGCATCGGATCGTTCATATGAAACAGGAGGGAGTCATCGCCGAAGTTGAAGAGCTGGCGCTGGCACAGATGAATGCGATTGGTTCTCCACAGCTGATTTGATGCCCGCCTACCTCCCCACCCTATGGAGCCCAACCAATACCCTGCCCGCACTCAGCCAGGAAGAGATCCATCTCTGGGACATTAATCTGGCGACAACGCCTGAAGTTACCAATTTGCTGTCAACCTCTCTGAGTTCGAAAGAGCTTGAGTACGCCCATCGGCGGCCCGAAAAGCTGCGTTCCCGCTACATCGCCTCAAAGGGTTATCTTCGCCACCTCCTTGGAAAGTACCTCGGCATCCCGCCAGGAGAGATACGTTATATTTTTGGTGAACTGGGGAAGCCGGCCCTCTCCCCAGAGTTCAAATCCGGCCTCAGCTTTAATCTGAGTGATTGTGGAAACAAGGGTCTTTTGGCGGTTGCCTACGGACGTGAAATTGGCGTGGACCTCGAGCAGCTCCCTCGCAACGTTAATGAGCGTGCTATCGCCCAAAAACTTTTTTCTCCATCAGAGGCAAATGCCCTCAATGCCGCTGAAGCCGAAAAGCTGAACGAGTCTTTTCTTGCCTGCTGGACACGAAAAGAGGCCTGGGGTAAGGCCATTGGCAGAGGGATCCACTACCCGATGAAGAACACCCCTCTATGTAACCAGCTGTCGGAACCTGAACTTCAGTATTGTTTCGCTAACGATAACTGGTTATTACGCCAGTTCAGGCCCGACTCTCACTCAGTTGCCTGCCTGGTAGGCAGCGGGGTTGATTGGAAGATGAGTTGCTTCAGGTGGACGCTAATGACGGCAACAGGTGCCCAATGACAACCCCGCACACCACTCCCAAGAACCTCTATCAATCCGCACTCGATTCAAAACAGTTCTCTCCTGATAAGGACCAGGCACTTGTTGTTGATGCCTTCGAGGTGCTCTTCCACCGCCTTATGGAACCAAAACCTCTTTTTACCAGGCTGTTCCATCAATTCATCGCTTCACCCCCTCCGATTCCAGGGCTCTATCTGGTAGGTGGTGTTGGACGAGGGAAGACCTCTCTGATGGACCTCTTCTTCGAATTACTGCCCTTCCCGGAGAAGCGGCGAGTCCACTTCTACCGCTTTATGAAAGAGGTTCATGACCAACTGAAAACCCTGAAAACCCGGCAAAACCCACTTGAACTTATCGGCCGGCGGATTGCTCGCCAGACAAAACTCCTCTGTTTTGATGAGCTCTACGTTGCCGATATCGGGGATGCCATGATTCTGGCCGGGCTCTTTACCGCTCTTGTCCATAATCACGTTACCCTGATCATCACTTCCAACACCTATCCTGATGATCTCTACCGGGGTGGCCTGCAGCGGGATCGCTTCCTGCCTGCCATTGACCTGATTAGCCATTACACCCAGCTGATTGACCTTGGTGACAGCCGGGACTACCGGCTCATGCAACTGGGTGAGTCCGGCGTCTATTTTGACCTTAATGATCCAGAGACCGAAGCCAGACTAGAATCCTGCTTTACCCAACTCTCTCCCGACCCTCATGCCGAAGAGGGTGAAAGTGTAGAAATTCTCGGCAGAGTGATCCCGGTAGAACGCTCAGGGGATGGCATTATCTGGTTCACCTTTGAGGTCCTTTGTGGCAGTGAGCGCTCTCAACTCGACTATATTGAACTCTCACGTGAGTACAATACTGCAATCATCTCAGGTATCCCGGTTCTCGGAGCTGAAGCAGTTGACCGAGCTCGTCGCCTGATTGAATTGGTCGATGAGTTTTACGACCGGGGGGTTAAAGTGATCATCTCAGCGGCGGCGGCTCCCCAACTCCTCTATCGCGGGGATCGACTGGCGAAAGGATTTGCTCGAACAGCGAGCCGCCTGATCGAGATGCAGAGTAGCGCCTATCTCTCCCGTGAACACCGCCCCTGAATCGAAGCGGTGACTCTCCCTAGTGGGTGAAAGAGTGGCGTAGCTGGTAATTTCCCTGGGTATTCCTCTCCAGATAGAGTTCGATATCTGGATGTTGTGGAGGCTCTCCACTCTTATCAATGAGGAGGTTCTGTTCAGAGACGTAAGCGATATAGGTATTCTCCCCATTTTCTGCCAGCAGGTGATAGAACGGCTGGTTGCGTCTGGGACGAATATCCTCCGGTATTGACATCAACCACTCCTCGGTACTGCCATATTCGGGATCAACATCAAAGATAACGCCACGGAAGGCATAGGTTCGATGCTGTACCATCTGGCCGATGGAGAATTGTGCCCGCTGTGGGTCGTGCGTTTCGGGGGCCATCTTATCTATCTCTTTACTCATCGTAGGATCTGTTTTTGGGGTTGCTGGAGGGGCCAGTGATGCCATCTTAACTCACTTCTCATATGGTGATGTATTATTATAAAAACAAGAGCTGGAGCTGAACAGCCTCTTTAATCCCTGCTCATCTATCCAGGGTTAGACAACTAACCGGCCTGAGCTACCGAGACCTGTGCAGTGTGTATCCAGCCCACATGAGGGTGCAATGCATCGTTACGCATTATGAGCTCCATCTCAAGAAAATTATTGATCGCTGTAAGATCAGCTGGATTGGAGAAATCATGGCGGAGGCGACTTAGGTGTGCCTGGCTGATGTAGAGCACATTGGGTGGATACCCATGCTCACGCTCAAAGTCTGAGGCCAACCGGTAGATAAAGCTCAGCATTTTTTGCTCCTTTAACGTCACAATCACGCACTGCTTTTACTGCTGACTGGTCAATCTCCCAACTACACATCTTGAGACTACTGCAACGCAGTTAAAGTTTAGACTATTATGAGAAAAAAAGAGTTGATTTATGTCAATTCTCCTGATAATCAGAATATACTAATATTCCTATCATCTATCAAGCCAAATCCTCTCACTACCCCCATCTAACCCCTATTATTGTTGTATTCTTGCTACATTCCAGCAGGAGAGTGCGTAAATTTCAGTAGGTAGGTACTGTACATTGTCAGGTAACGTTTGAGATGTGATGGTGGTCACCACCTCAATAGGGTTCTGGGTATGCTGATGGCCCAAGCAAGGCATCTGCCAAAAGCAAATTCCTATCCCTAATTCCTATCCCTTAACCCCTATTGTTACTGTACTTGAGCGCTGAGATGTGATGAAGCCAGTATTAAGATTTGTTAATAAATATCACGTAATGACGCATTCCAAACCGGTCTATTTTCTGTACAATTACGTTTTTGACCATTAGATCAACTGAAAACAGGCGAAGAGCATTCCGGTATTCGCCCGTTTAAGGGCTACCGAAGATCCTGCCAGGAGGCGTGACGGCTGAGCACAATGTAAAGAGATGTGAAGATTGGCAAATACAGGTAAACAATCTGGAAGAACGTACTCTTTCTTTGTTTAAATCCAACGCCACAAGAATATTACAATCCATCGATTTTTGGATGTAAGGTCCATCACCTCTTTTTTTGCTCCATTCAGCAACGTTTTATGAAAAAATTAATTCGCTTTCTTATTCCTGTTCTGATTTTTGCTGTCGGTGGAGCTGGCTTCGCCTACCTCCGTGCAAGCCGTCCCCCTGCCACACCGGTCACTCCGACGGAACAGTCATGGGTGGTTGCGACTGAAGAGGTCGTTATTGCCTCACACTCTCCAATGGTAGGCCTTCACGGCAGTGTTGAGTCGCCATTACACTCAAAGATGGCAGCTGCAATCTCTGCTGAAGTAATAGAAGTTATCGCCCTCCCAGGTATTAATGTAGTCAAAGGCGACCCCCTGATCCTGCTCGACCGGGGTGATCTTGAGCTTGTGCTTGACCAACGAAAAGCAGATCTTATCGATGTTGAGGCTCAAATACGGAGTGAATACCGGCGCCAAAAGAGCGATCTTGAGGCCCTTAGCCATGAGAATACCCTGCTGGAGATTGCGATTCGTGAAGTGGCTCGGGCAGAGCGCCTGAAAGAACAGAACCTGGGGGCTGCTTCAAAGGTTGATAGTGCAAGAATGGCGCTCGAGCAGCGTGAACTCTCCCTCAACATGCGTCGACAGGCGATCGAGGACCATGAGTCACGACTTGCCAAACTGATGGCAAGCAAAAAACGTACTGAAGCGGCCCGGAGTCGGGCACAACGAGACCTCAATCATACCGTGATTAAGGCGCCCTTTTCGGGTCGGATTACTCGCGTAATGACGGCCATTGGGAACCGGGTAGGCCCTGGAGAACCCCTGCTCGAACTTTTTGACAATCAACAACTTGAGGTTCGTGCTCAAATTCCAACCCGCCTGCTCTCCGGCCTAAAAAAAGCAATCGCTGAAAAGAGAAAGCTGATCGCTAAGGGCCAGCCGGATGGTCATCAGATAATATTCCGGCTTGACCGACTGGCAGCACAGGTGGAGAGGGGCACCGGTGGTGTGGATGGTTTCTTCAAGGTGGAAAGTGGTGATTCGACCTCGCTGGAACTTGGCCGCACGCTCAGCCTGCTTCTCACCCTCCCTCCCGTTAAATCCACTTTTACTGTTCCAGTACAGGCGATCTATGGCAACAACCGGCTCTACCGCTTAATCGACAACCGGATGCGAGCAAGCCGTATTTTGCGTATTGGCAATGCCGGAGGCAGAGAGAGTCGGGTCATTGTACAGAGTGAAGAGATTGCTGACGGTGACACCATTATTGTCTCCAACATTCCCAATGCTGTAGAGGGCCTTCAGGTAAAACCCGGCACTCACCTTGCTCTCTCTTTATCTCCTGATTAACCCAGTACGGTCATGACTTTCAGACATCGAGATGACCTGATCGGTATTTTTACCAAACACCCAGTGGCGGCCAACCTGCTGATGGTGTTAATGCTCGCTTCTGGCGCCTGGGGAATCAACAAGCTCAATACCCAGTTTTTCCCTACCTTTGCCCTCGACTTTGTCACCGTCCGCGTGACCTGGTCCGGTGCCAGCCCAGAAGATATTGAAGAGGCGATCACCATTCCTCTGGAACAGTCTCTGAAAAACGTTGAAGGCCTGCGTACGCTGACCTCTACTTCGGTTGAGGGCGCGTCATCCGTTGTCCTTGAGTTTGAGCCCGGAACAGACCCCACACTGTCGGTGCAACAGGTTCAGGAAGAGGTGGATATGGTTCGTAACCTCCCAGAGTCAGCAGAACAGCCCCGCGTCAGTCGTGTGATCCGTTATGAGCCCGTCTCCAGCCTGCTGATTACCGGCCCCAATCATGATCTAGGGGAACTTCGGGACCTGGTATACCGCTTTGAGAAAGAGTTGCTCGAGCGTGGTATCGCCAGGGTGGATATTAGCGGGCTTCCAAGTGAGGAGATCGCCGTCCAGATCAGCACAGATCAGTTAAAAGAGCTGGGACTCTCTATCAATCAGATTGGCCAGCGCATTCGTGCACTCTCAAAAGACCTGCCGATCGGAACAGTGGGCAGGAATGATGCCGCCCGCCAGCTTCGCTTTCTCGATCAACGAAGAGGGGAAATGGCCTTAGAAGACCTGACGGTCTCGGCTGACGACCAGGGACGCCGCCTCACTCTGGGTGATATCAGCACCATTGAACGACGCCCGATTAGTGGCCAAACTCGACTCTTCTTAAAGGGCAAGCCTGCAATTGAGCTTCAATTGAAGAGGGTCGAAAACAGCGATACTCTGGACGCGGCAAGGATTGTTGATGCCTGGGTAGAAGAGACCCGCCCCCAACTCTCGCCTGGAATCGAAATTCAGGTCTATAACGAGACCTGGGTCTTCCTGCAGCAGCGAATAACCCTGCTGGTCAAAAACGGTGTTGGCGGACTGGCGCTGATCATCATCATTCTCTTTCTTTTTCTAAATGGCCGTGTCGCCTTTTGGGTTACCGCCGGGATACCCATCTCATTTACCGCTACCCTGGCAATCCTCTACTTCGGAGGTGGTTCAATCAATATGTTGAGCCTCTTCGCCTTGATCATGACCCTGGGCATCATCGTTGATGATGCGATCGTTGTCGGTGAAGACACAATGGCTCATCTGCAAAGAGGTGAAAGCAGCCTCGAAGCCGCTGAAGGGGGTGCGCGCAGAATGTTTGCCCCTGTTCTTTCAGCGATGCTGTCAACAGCAGCAACCTTTCTCCCCCTGATGCTGATCGGTGGCATTATGGGCGAGATGTTGTTTGAGATCCCCTTTGTGGTGATCTGTGTGATTATTGCCTCCCTGGTTGAGTGCTTTCTTGTTCTGCCCGGCCACCTACGACACTCATTTCGGCGAGCCGATGGATATAAAGTAACCCCTGCCCGAGCCCGGCTCGACAATGGCTTTGCCCACTTTAGGGACAGAGTGTTCCGTCCTACCGTCACCTTTGCCCTCAACAACCGCTGGGCGACACTGGCCACCGCCATCACTATTTTGGTCCTCTCGGTCGGCCTGGCGCTCAGTGGTCGTATCCAGTTTTCCTTCTTCCCTGAGCCCGAAGGACGGATCATTGAAGCCAACCTTGCCTATGTTGCCGGCACCCCTAAGGAGCGAGTGGATAGTTATCTCTCCCATATGGAAGAGACCCTCTACCAAATTGAGAGTGAGTCCGGAGAAAAAATTCTTAGAACTGTTCTCTTAATGAAGGGGTCAACAATCAATGCTGTGGCCGGACTTGGCTTGGGTGGAGGGACCGCCGGGGGTGACAACATCGGTTCGATTAGGGTCGAGTTGACAGAGCCCGACTCCCGAGCACTGCGAAATAACGAACTGACCAAAGCCTGGAAAGAGAGGCTGAAGATGGAGCCGGGAATAGAGGCCCTCACTATCACTGAACAACGAGGCGGCCCCCCCGGAAGGGATCTTGAAATACGCCTGACCGGTCCCAATGCACAAGAGCTGAAATCAGCTGCTTTAGCACTCCAAACCCACCTCACCAGTATTAAAGGGGTATCGAACCCAAGTGATGATTTGCCCTATGGCCAGGAGCAGCTGATTCTGAAAATGACGCCCCAAGGTGAGGCCCTTGGGCTGACCGTTGACCAGATTGGCAACCAACTCAGAGCGGCTTTTGATGGCTTCCTCGCCCAGGTTTTTCCAGAGGGTAACGATGAAATTGAGGTCCGGGTTATGCTCCCTGACAGGGAACGAAATACTCTCCAGAGTATCTTTGATTTTGACCTCATTATGCCCAATGGCAACACCGTTCCCATCTCCAATATTGTGACCATCGATTCACGTCAGGGTTTTGAGGTGCTGCGCCATTCTGATGGATACCTGGCCGCAACCGTCGCCGCCGATGTAGACCCTGCAGTCAATAATGACAACCGTATCCGAAATCAGCTGGCAAACGAATTCCTGCCTGAGCTTTCAGTTCAGTATGGGGTTGACTTCTCCTATGAAGGGCGAGCGGCCTACCAGCGTGAGACCTTTTTAGACATGCAGGTCGGTGCAGCACTTGCCCTGCTGATGATCTATCTTATCCTGGCCTGGGTCTTCGGGTCCTACGGCTGGCCTCTGGTGGTGATGACCGTTATTCCCTTCGGCCTGGTCGGTGCCCTGTGGGGGCATCTGTTGATGGGTATTGATCTTACTCTGCTCTCGCTCTTCGGCTTCTTTGGTCTTTCGGGAATTGTGGTCAATGACTCGATCATTCTGGTGGTCTTCTACAAATCCCTTAAACTGACCGGAATCAGCATACGTGATGCCGTTGTTGAGGCCGCCTGCCAACGTCTGCGTGCGGTCATTCTGACCTCTCTGACCACCATTGCAGGATTGACTCCCCTTCTTTTTGAGACCTCACTTCAAGCTGAATTTCTCATCCCGATGGCGGTATCGATTGCCTTCGGGCTTGCATTTGCAACTCTTATTGTCCTTATCCTGGTTCCCACTCTGCTCTACTTTCATGAGTCACTCCTTGGCCGCAAGCAACACACACCCCTTCCTGCGACTCAGGGTGAGCCCTCCATAGAGACCCTCTCCTGAGGGTAGAGGCCATGCTCCTTGAGCAGTGCGGCGAAATCAATCCCACTCTCAAGAGTGACCGCACGTAACCAGGCCTCACCCTCTAACCCCTGATCAAGAAGCGCTATCATCCTCCTCAGGATGGGCTCAATCTGGCGGACCGTCATCCCATTGGTCCTGAGTGCAGTGATGACATCTGCAAGATAACGCACCTCTGCCTGGCGACGGCGCTTTCCAAGATGGCGAAGCAGGGTGACCTTTGGCCGTCTCTTGCCTTCAGCGGTCAGAAACAGCCACTCCCAGGCCTGCTTCAGGGGGCGCCACTCATGGTCTACGAGCAACACCTCGGCGCTCCCTGCCCAGTAGTCGTTGTAACGCTGGCGATTTGAGGTGCTGGAAGATGAGAGCTGCTCCCAGGCCACCGTCCCCTTATATTTGATCGGTCTTCCTCGGGTTGCCATCTATCGGTTCTTACCGTGCACTATTATGACGAAGGGTGTAGCGGCAACAACTCAGTCGAGGGTCACCCTCGAGTACCCTCTTTTCACCCGCCTGCCACTGCTCTGGATCAAGCTCAGGAAAATAGGTCAGGTGATCACCACTCACAAGATCAGGAACAAAAGTGACATCAACCCGTTGGCAGAAAGGGAGCGCGGCGGCATAGACCTGGCCCCCACCGATAAACCAGACCTCACCTTCACAAGTGGCCAGTGCGTCCCCAATCTGTGCAAATGTCTCGATGCCGCCAAGAGATCGGCGAGAGAGCACAAGATTGCGCCGACCGGGCAGTGGGCGTCCGCCGATCGACTCCCAGGTATGTCGGCCCATAATGATGGTGCTGCCCAGAGTCAGCCGTTTGAAGCGCTTAAGGTCTTCAGAGTAGTGCCAGGGAAGCCCGCCATCGATGCCAATCACCCGATCCGGGTTGACGGCAACAATGGCACCACAGGTGATGGATTGACTATTCAAAATAATTCAGACTGCAATCGGGGCAGGTATCGGTGGATGAGGGGCATAGCCGATAATCTCAAAGTCCTCAAAACGATAATCAAAAAGGGTCTCTGGTCTGCGGGCCATGGTGAGGTGGGGCAATTCCAGAGGCTCTCTTCCGAGCTGCATCTTCACCTGTTCGAAATGATTGCTGTAGATATGAACATCACCCCCTGACCATACCAGGGTTCCTGGCTCAAGCTCACACTGCTGGGCAACCATGTGCGTCAGGAAGGCATAGGAGGCGATGTTATAGGGGACTCCCAGAAAAGAGTCGGCACTTCGCTGGGTAAGCATGCAAGAGAGCTTGCCCCCGGCAACATAAAACTGAACAAAAGCATGACAGGGTGCCAAGGCCATTCGCCCCGTAGCCACATTGGCCTGAGGGGAGATCGACTCATCGGGAAGGAGGGGCGGGTTCCAGGCCGAAAAGATATGGCGTCTGGAGTCGGGCCTCTCTCGCAAGCCTTTGACCAGTGCATCAATCTGGTCGATCACACCGCCGTCAGGGGTTGGCCAGGATCGCCATTGGGACCCATAGACCGGTCCCAGCTCTCCGGCCTCGGTTGCCCACTCATCCCAGATGGAGACGCCATTCTCCCGCAGGTACCGGGTATTTGTATCACCACGAATAAACCAGAGCAGTTCATGAATAATGGAACGCAGATGGAGCCTTTTAGTGGTTACCAGGGGAAAGCCCTGTTCCAGATCAAACTGCATCTGGTAGCCAAACAGGCTCTGTGTCCCGGTCCCGGTCCTGTCTCCTTTTATCACCCCATGGTCAAGAACATCCTGGAGCAGTTGGAGATATTTCTTCATAAAAACTTCCCTAGCCGGCAACTGATTGAGAACTGAAATAGGATCTGAGAATTTGATTGGCCAGGGTTGCTGGCCGCACCTGCCACTTCTCGACATCAACAGTAAGGATAGCAAATGCTATCCGCCGATCCTTCAACATCGCATAGCCCACGAACCAGTTGTTGGTCCCCTGCGGAGAATGACCACTCAGACGGCCTGTTTTCCCCCCTACCTTTACACTCTTTCTGTGGTTTATAAAAAAACGACTGAACTCCTTGCGTGCCGTCCCGCTCTTGACCGTCTCTGACATCAGCACCCTGAGGGAGGAGGCTGTTTTTGGCTTGATCACTTGCTCGCCGGGCTCACCACTATCAGAGTAGACCAGAACGCCATCAGCCCGCTCAACCGCAGTGACAAGATGCGGGTGTGGAAGGTGGCCATTGTTGATTGCGGTGGCTGCCAGCAAAGCCCCATGAAGTGGGCTTATCAATGTATTTTTAGTAAACCCTGAAGCAACTTCGGCGGTAGACCACTTATCTTCTGCCTCAAACTCTGTCGTCCCAAGCTCAAACAAAAAATCACTCTTCAACCCCCGGTTAAACCCAAGCTGGGTAGCATAGTAGTTGAGTCGTTCACCTCCAACACGCTCGACCCCAAGCCGTGCAAAATAGGGATTTGAAGATTGAGAAAAGGCTTTTGTCAGGGTTGGCCGACGCGTCCACTTGTTGTTTTTGTGTCTCAGAACCTGGCTCTTATAGAGGGTTGTACTTTTCCCATTGAAGGGGATGACAGTTCCTGGGCTGGCCTTTCCAAGGTCAATGGCCGCCGCTGCCGTTACAATCTTAAACACCGATGCCGCCGGAAAACGGGCCTGGAGTGCAAGATTCCCAAGTGGAGGCCCGCTCTTCTGGTGGCTGACCAAAGCCAAAACCTCACCACTGTCCGGATCAATCGCAGCAAAAGCACCATAGTCCGGCTGATAGCGATCAAACAGCCGTTCAGCCTCCTGCTGCAGTTTGTGGTCAAAGGTATAGGTGATCTCTGCCTCAAAGGAGTGATTCTGATCTCCAATGTTGATCTGGCCCGGCAGCCGGCCCTCGTCCAGCCCTGGGGTAACGACTCTGGCAAGATCATCTGCAGTCAGCGTCCAGGAGAGCTGTAAGCGCTCTTCCGGCACCTCCAGTGTAGAAGCCCAGGTTAGCGCCACCACAGCGATCCCCGCCACACCTGACATCTTCAACCAGTAGGCCGGGTAGGTCAGCCCCTCCCTTCCCTTCCACTTCTTTGGCTTTGGTGGCACCGTCGGACGCAACCGTATCGCATGGTTGGCCTGTCCCCGGCCCACTCGGCTGTTTCGTGACTTTCTGAAGATCTGTTTTAGGTTGTCCATGGAAGATGTGGAGAAACTACTTAATTAAGGCGCCCTATTCTACCGATACCGACTATCGGAATGAATCGCTTTGATTGAAAAACCACTTTCTCGCCACCTATCAGAGAAAACTGTCACCACTCCATCCACAACAGAGATCACCTCTACCCCATCAGGCGATCTAAATGGGTGTAAAACATCCACAGAGGACACTGCTTGGTCTTAAAAAAAATAACAGCAGACAGCAATTGGCAGCTTAAAAAAGAAAAGGAATCGAAGGCACTTGCGCATAGTTCGCGTCTCCCTTCGACCGCTTTTCCGATCAACTATCTACCATATAGCGGCTGATCCTGGCCAGTGTCATATACAGAAACTGGCGACGCGCATGGCCGACCCCGCGCATATCATCGATTTCCATTGCGAGCATGATTTCCGAACATTCTCGAGACAAAATTTGCATTTCCCCCCGCCAATCCAGATTATCCAGATAGATTAACCAAGTGCGCGCCACACGATAGTAAAGCAGATCGGTCATTTCGCGCAGTGAGTCGTTACCTATCTGGGCTATGATCAAGGCGTGCAGCTCGTTGCACTGGCGAGCATAGGCGGTTAAATCCCTGGGTTTTTCTCGCAGGGCCTCCACACGACGGCACAAATCTCTGAGCGCTTCAATGGTGTCGGCTGAAGGACTGACAGGTGACAGCTCACCGATTAATTCGGCGAGTCGCATGCGCAACTCGTAGATGTCTTTAAATGTCTTGATGTCGACTTCACTCACTATCGTGCCGACGCCGTTACGGGTTTCGAGCAGGCCTTCATAATTCAGTCGTTGCAAAACGTTGCGAACCGGGGTTCGACTGACTTCAAATTCATTGGCTAACAGGGCTTCGTTCAGCAATATTCCCGGTGGGTATTCGAGCAGGCAAATACGCTCCCGGATCGTTTTGTATATACGATCAAAACGCTCTACCTGACTTTCACGCCGCTGGAACGATTTTTTTATCTGCTTCACTGTCATTCCTACAGTAGCCCCGATGTAGATATTGAGCGTAGATGATTAAGGCGGGTTAAGTGGATTGTCCCCAATCCAGCTGAAACAGCTGACCGTAGCCATCAATCCTGTCATTGATATTGGCGCGGCGTAAGCAGTCCCACATCATTGCCTGGTTTGAGCATATGACCGGCTTACCGGCGATCTCCTCAATCTGCTGTAATATGTCAAGTGTGCGGATGCCACCACAACTGACAAAGATGGCATCGGCATCCGGCCGGTCTATGCTGAGTACGAAATCGCGGATATACGATTGTTTTATGCGCCCCATGGCTTCACAGTCCTCAATATTCAGACCCTGGATATCGAGCACATCCAAACCCTTTTGCCGAAGGAATTCCGCTTCCAGCGTATTGATCTCATCAAGATACGGGGTTGCAACCACTATCTTGTGAGCATTAACTCGGCGCAACGCATTAACTGCACCGGTCACCAACGTGGCCGGTTTGGCCCACGGCGCACCACGAGTGATCTCTTCCCGGACCCGATCCTCGCCTATCACAATAGATCCCGAGGTGCAGGCATAGCAGACAACACCCGGACGAGCCTGGGGCTGCAGCATCGAAGCCGCTTCGGCCATGCCATCAATTTGTTCCGCCAGCTTCGTGACATTACAGTCATTATGGGTCTTCAGTCGCGTGATGCTGGGGCCGACCCCTTCGGGGCACAGACGGAAAATGTTTTCTTCCATGACCAGATCCATTGAAATAATTATAAATCCGAGCAAAGCGCGGTGATGGGTACCCTTGTCGTAGTCCACTTTGCGTGATACGGAGCGAACTTCGGGTATTAGTGATTCTTTTGATTCGAACATATTGGTCACCTCAGTGGGTACGGCGGACTCGGCGATTGAGTATACCTCAAGGCGTGAGCTATATATAGCTCAATGACCCGTTTTGCACTTCTGGTCCGTAAGATTAGGGAACACCGGCCCAGAGGACGCCTCAAAATCAAACACATCGTATCCCGGGCGTTGATTACTTTTCTGAGAATTAAAGTTAATACCTGATAAATTAATAAAATATATCATGCCACCCGGGGCTGGCCAGTTTGGCGAATTGCACATACCTGGATGACACGGAAATTATGTTTGACATGTCAAAACTTACTTGCGATGCTCCATTTTCGACTGCTGTATATTGCTACAATCAGGCAGTTCAGACCAAATCCTGATCCGGAGATCAAGACATGTCGGAACAACCCCATTTAATGGGCACCGAAAGCGAAATGTTGCCGCTTTTCCAGGCACGCACACAGGGCCTGCAACGTCGCCTGAAAGATGAAGGCATCGACATACTGCTTATCACTGATGCCGACTCAATTTATTATTACTCGGCTTACTGGGGAGATCTCGGCCTGGAATTTGGCCGCCCAACCATTCTAACCGTGGCCAGCAACGGCGATGTCCGGCTGATTACTCCGGGATCCGAATCACTTATGGCACAGGCGATGACCTGGATTGATGACCTGAGTTTTTATTCCGACGGCGTCGGCGAAGAATGGCGCGGCCCGCTGCGCAAGGCCCTCGGTGAAAATGCCGGCAGGTTACGCATCGCGATTGAAAAGGATGATATCCCGGCGGTCGTATCGAACCACCTGAACCATGAATTCGGCATCAATAATATGACGGATGGCACGCCCATAATTACCGCCATGCGCGTGATCAAATCCACCGAAGAACTCAACATAATCCGCCAGGCAGGCCAGGTTGCGATTGCCATGGGTATTGGCGGGCGCGATGCCATGGCTGTCGGCGTGCCCGAGTATGAAGTTTCCCTGGCCTGCATCAACGCGGGCACGCGCAAGGCTGCCGAAATCATTGGTGACGAAGATCAGGACGCATTGATGAGCCCGATGATTCACAATCTTCAAGCGGTGCAATCCGGTCATTTCACCAGTTATACCCATCTGCATCCGAGGGTGAAAAAGCTGGCACACGGAGACCCCGTTTACATGTGCTTTTGCTCGATTTGTCATTTTAAGCAATTCAAGATCGGCTACGACCGTGAGTATTTCGTGGGCAGCGTGGATGATGAAACCGCGCGCACTTATAACACCGCGATCGAGGCGCAAGCAGCGGCACTGGCTGAAATGCGTCCGGGCGCAATTGCAGAAGACGTGCACAAGGCTGCTGACGATATTTATCAGTCAGCCGGGTTCGCGCCTTCTTATCGGACCGGCCGTGCGCTGGGTTACTCCTCCCTGGAGGATCCGCAGTTGAAGTATGGTGATAAAACACCGCTCCGGGCCGGAATGGTATTCGCCGTAGATGGCGGAATAACCGTCCCCGAGGTTTTCGGTGCACGGGTAGGCGACACGGTCATCATTACCGCCGACGGTATCGAGATTGCCACCGAATTCCCCCGTGAGCTGACGGTGGTGTAGACATGGCCAACAGTAACTATGACGCCATAATTATCGGTGTCGGATTCATCAGCCTGCGGCAGCAGCGGTAACCGGCCCAAAAAAGTGCCGGTGACCGGCAAGACCCTGGCGAAACTGATTGAATACTGTGAATCGGGAAACGATCACCACACGAAACCAATGCAATGCCAGCTCGACAACACCGATCGTAAAATCAGCCTGGGTACTTTTTCGCACCCAAGGGAAGTCAATCAGGACAGCCTATTCTCAGTGCCGAGGTAATTACCATGTCAAAACATTTCTTCACCAAAGCAGAATTCGAAAACCGCCAGCACAAGGTGCGTGAGGCAATGGAAAAAGTCGGGATCGAGTTACTACTGGTCATCGCGCCGGTACATATCAACTACCTGATCGGGGCGACCGCCAAGGGTTACCAGGAATTTCAGGTCTTGTTCTTCCCGCTGGAACCCGGCCCGCTGATCATCCAGAGCCGGCTACCGGAAGAGCCCATGTTGCGCGCAGACTCGCTCACCGATGAGATTCGAGGCTGGGGCGGGCGCGAACCCGAAGACCCGATCGAAGTGTTCAGGGAAATCCTCCACGCAAAAGGCTACCAGGGTTTGAGAACGGGGCTGGAGGTTCCGAATTACTACCTGCATCCGCATCATTACACCCAACTGGTCGACTTGCTGGGGGATGACCTGGTGATGGACGCCACCGACCTGATCGGCAATATCAAACTGGTCAAATCGCCTGCTGAAATCGATTACGTGCGCAAGGCCGGGGCAATACTCGACCAGGGGATGGAAACCTGCATCACATCGATCGAGGCCGGCAGAACGGAACGCACAATTTCGGCCGACATTCACCATACCCTGTTAGCCGCCGGCAGTGACATACAGGCCAGCCCGATGAATTTCCTCTCCGGCCCGCGATCGGCCTTCGCTCACGGCGAACCCTCGGACCGCGTGCTTGAGACCGGAGATTTCATTCACATTCAGTTCGGTGCGCATTTTCGCCGATACTGCGTCACCATGGGGCGACAACTGTGCCTGGGCGAGCCAACCCGGCGCATGCGGGATGTCTATCAGGTGGTACGCGACGCCGGCGATGCCTGTATCGCCGAGATGCGCGCCGGGGTGTCCGCCACCGTTCCGCACAACATCGCGAAAAAAGTGATTGCCGACGGCGGTCTGGATAACTATCGTCTGCACATGACCGGGTATGCCGTCGGTGCTGCATTTGCACCCTCGTGGATAGAACCGTTGATCATGGATGCGGGGTGCGAATACACGCTCGAAGCAGGCATGGTGATCGCGGTAGAACCCCCCGTATTCGGGTTGGAGGATGGGCTCGGCGTACGCCTGATCGACAATGTCCTAATCACGGCAACCGGTTGTGAACGCCTCACTGGAACAACGCGTGATCTGATCGAAGTCTGATAAGCGTAACACGACTTAACTGGGGGCCCTCACTTTGACAACTCCGGTGGGAGTGCTCCCCGACTCAATGAGTGATCTTAAGAGCGCCTTGGCATAGGCGTGGATGGGGCAAAAAATAACAGTCACCTATCGGTTAAAAACCCCTCCTGGTCTTAAATCTCATTCATCCAGCAGAAAGTCACGAGCCTGGTTGATTCGTGCTGAAAGATAATCCGAGCCACCCCTATCCGGATGAAGCTTCTGAATCAGACGCCGATGAGCGGCAATAATAGTGTCACGTCCTGCATCAGACTCAACCCCCAGGATCTCCTCTGCCTCTTTCTTGCTCATTGATATTGGGCTTTGGGCGCCCGATACCCCTTCACCAGCCCCACCACCCTCTACCTGTTCCCTCCAGATATCACCGTGCAAGCGATCCAGGTAGGCTTCAAGAATAGAGAGGGATTGGAGATCCTCTCTGCACTGGGTGTGCAATTTCAATAAAGACTCAAGGGCCATTGCCTCAAGCCTCTGGCCCTCAAACCTGCCCTCAAGCACTTCCCCGGCCATGGCGCCACTGTCATGGTCAAGGGTCACTCTGAGAAACCGAGTTGTAACGGCCGATGATTTCCCTCCTGTCGACCCTTTGAAGGCTTGGAAGGTGTCATAGGTCCGCTTGGCAATCAGTGCTCTTTGCAACCATGGGATCAACGCCCCAAGAAGAGCAAACAACCAGGGAAGCCTCCCCGTGACAATGAGCAGTACCAGGATCCCGGCCCCACCATAGAGGGCCGTCATCACAAGCACCTTTCTGCGCTGCTCAGGAGTGAGCCGTCCCAGCCGGGAGAAGACCCACATCAGGCCGAGGAGCCCCACTACAGCAAGAAATAATTTGGCTGCCATCCCTCTCGTTACTCTTTTAGTTGGTGGATCAGTCTTTGGGTCACCCCACCCTGTTTAGTGGAGAAGGCCTTGAGCGCCTCTTGCCCCCCTGAAGCATAGACAGCAACTGCAGCAAGAAGGTCGCTTAACTGTTGCGGGCTGTTGCTGTCGAACTGACAACACGCTCCGTTTGATAATTTTGCCATTTCGCTAAAGGCTCGGATAGTCCTGGGATCACTGCCCTCATGAAATGCGAATATGGGCACCCCAAGCAGCCCCAGTCTGGCCGCCTGATGAGCCACGCTGTCCAGCCCCTCCTCCATCGCATCACCTACAAATACCAGAGCATCTATTCGTTTTGCCTCTGTCTCTGTTGCGGTATGTTTAAGCACCCGCTCAATCTGGGTCCGCCCGGCGATACAACTTACCGCCCCCATGAGGGCGAGCAGATCCAGGCTGTTGTTGGTCCATCGGCTGGCACGACACTCCGCAAAGCCACGGTAGTAGACAAGTTGGACCTCAAGTCCACCCAGGGCAGCACTGCGGGCAAACATCTCCCCCTGGATTGAACTTGCCTGCGACCAGGTCAACTCCCGACTTGCCGTAGCGTCCATAGCAAAGACCAGACGTCCCCGGCCTTGTGGTCGGTTTGATAGGGAAGAAACGCGCTTGAGAAAAGCATCAACCTCTGATTGGGACGAGCGTTTTGAGAGTGGCTGTTTAGAATCGGTCATCTGCTCTCTCTGTGGTCATTGAGGATAAGTGACACTATTTCATTGAGGTCACGAGAGAGCCCTGGCATGCTCACTATCTTGTCCAGCTCACCCCTCATCATCTCCTGCCGATCCTGATCATACCGCCTCCATCGACTAAAAGCAGTTGCAAGACGGGCGGCAATCTGGGGATTGAGGGTATCAAGCTGCCTGACCTGTTCACCCAGAAACCGATAGCCCTGCCCAGTTGGTTCATGAAACCTTAGATGATTTCCCATCGAAAACGTGCCCACCAGAGCACGCACCCGGTTAGGGTTTTTAAGGGTGAAGTGAGAATCCTGCATCAACAGAGTGACCTGATCAATTGTATCTTCTCTATAAGAGAGGGCCTGAAGAGAGAGCCACTTATCCAGTACCAAGGGTTCATCCGCCCAATCCTTTCGAAACTGATCCAGCACCACACGCCTCTGTGGGGCGTTGGAGTGTATAAGGCAGCTCAGGGCGGCAACACGATCTGTCATATTGCCAGCCCCTGCAAACTGACTCACGGCAAGTGACAGCCCCTCTTCATTATCCCCAACGCAGAGATATTGAAGCATTAGATTACGCAGCTGACGCTTGCCCACTGATGCAGCGTCAATAGCATCAGGCGACAATCCTGACAGCCCCTCAAAGTGTCCCAGGAGCTGGGGATAGAGTTTGTTTACCAATGCCGTTTTTAACGTTTGGCGTGCCCGGTGCACTGCTTCGGGGTCAACCACTTGCTGGGTCTCCGCCAATAATGCCTCACCCGGCAGGGTCAGCAACTGGGCAACAAACGCAGGGTCATCTTCCGGCTCCTTGAGCAGGGCGCTTATGGCAGTGATGAAAGCCTCTCCAATATCCTGGGCCGGATCACTGATCGCCATGACCATCGCCTTGAGTGCCAGTTTCTGGCCCCCCTCCCAGCGGTTAAAGGGATCACTGTCATAGGCCATAAGAGAGGCATGCTCGGCATCTTCAAAATCATCATGAAGCCTGATTGGAGAGGACAAACCTCGCAGCAGTGAGGGCAGGGGCTCTTCCTTTAAGCCACCGAAAACAAACTCCTCTTCTGTTTGACAGAGATGGATGACCCCGCTTTTTGAGGCCCCCTCCCGCTCTCTGACAAGCTCAATGCGTCCCTCTAGAGGGTGGAGTTCAACGGGATCTCCCTCTGGGCCCAAGAGCGCAAAGGTGAGTGGGATGTGAAAAGGGCTCTTCTCTGGCTGCCCTGGTGTGGGTGGACACGTTTGTGTCAGCCCTAGGGTGAAGATGCCTCTCTCTGGATCCCAACTACGCCTCACGCTGACCTCTGGCGTGCCTGACTGGGTATACCAGAGACGAAACTGCGTTAGATCGAGCTCTCCTGAAGTTGCCATCACCTCAAGAAAGTGATCAATGGTGACGGCCTGGCCGTCATATCTATTGAAATAACGATCAGTCGCCTGCCGAAACCGGGTCGGGCCAAGCATCTCGGCGAGCATCCTTACCACCTCTGCCCCTTTTTCATAGACCGTGGCGGTGTAGAAGTTACTGATCTCCAGATAGCTGTCGGGTTGTACAGAATGAGCGGTTGGGCCCGCATCCTCTCTGAATTGGTGGTTGCGCAACATATTGATATCACTGACCCGCTTAACCCCCCGTGACGTAGTGTCAGCGCTAAACTCCTGATCACGATAGACGGTAAAGCCCTCTTTGAGTGAGAGCTGAAACCAGTCCCGACAGGTCACCCGATTGCCTGACCAGTTATGGAAGTATTCATGGGCAATAACGCTCTCTACCAGCTGAAAGTCACTGTCAGTGGAGGTGTCTGGTCTTGCCAGGAGATAACGGGAGTTAAAAATATTAAGCCCCTTGTTTTCCATAGCGCCACTATTGAAATCGTCGATGGCAACAACCATGTAGCAATCAAGGTCATACTCTCGGCCGAAAACATGCTCATCCCATGCCATCGCCTTATGGATGGCAGCAAGGGCATGATGGCACTGATCTATATTGTGGTCTTCGGCATAGACATGGATCCCGACAGAGCGGCCGCTCTGAGTGGTAAAGGTATTGCTTAGGGCGGCAAAATCACCCGCAACAAGCGCAAAAAGATAGCTCGGTTTTGGAAAAGGGTCATGCCAGGTGGCAAAATGGCGGCCCCGATCAAGCTTGCCCTCTTTGACCAGGTTCCCATTGGAGAGCAGAAGAGGATAGCGCTTCCGATCTGCCGCTATGGTGACAGTAAAAACGGCAAGCACATCCGGGCGATCGGTAAAATAGGTAATGCGGCGAAAACCCTCAGCTTCACACTGGGTACAGAAGTGGCCTGAAGAGCGATAGAGCCCCTTCAGCTTGGTATTCTCCTGGGGTTTTATCGAGGTTTTAATTTCGAGTAAAAAGGCGTCCGGGGCTTCCAACAGGGTCAAGCCCCTCTCGCTGGCATAATAGTCCTCTCTGTCCAGTTCACGACCATCGACCCTGATTGAGATCAGGGTGAGCTCTTCTCCATCAAGCTCCAGTGGCTGACCACTCCCTTCCTCACTGCGAACCACCTGTAGCTGTGCAGTGACCACCGCCCCCTCCTCCTCCAGATCAAAGTGGAGTTTTGCCGTCACAATATGAAAATCGGGAGGCCTGTAATCTGCCAGTCGGATCACTACCGAATCCCCGTCTGACTCTCTCTTGCCCTGCAGGGGGTTCACCAGCTCTCTCTCCAAAAGGCGATAAAGGCTGGCACTCTCTCCCTGGCGGCAGGATCATGGTGGGGAAGAAGTATTGTATTTGGTCTGGCCATTGGCACAATAGAGCCCAATCTTTAAGCGGTTACCAACAGCAAGATGACCAGAACCACCACCGCCAGCAAAGGCCATATGAGGGCAGACCACTCTTTTGGAGCCTCCTTACTCTGGTTGACCATGTAGCGCACACCGGGCCAAAACCAGATAAGCAGTAGTACTCCCGCCACTCCAAGCAATAACTTTTCCCAGGTCTGTAATGGATCCAACTCTTTTCTCCTTTTCTGTCCAGCAAAGAGGTCGATAATGCTGCTCTTTTGGTTATTTGTCCCCAAGCGCCGACATTCGAGACGATGCACTTCGTTCGGATCACTCCAAAACGTTGGAAATTATAGTGGAAAAACTAAATTTGAGCGCAGGAGGAAAAACTGCCAATAAAGGTCTACAATGTATATTAGGTGCATGGTACAGGATGCACTTAAACCCATATTCACAATCCAACAGCGAGGTGGCTCTATGAGTGAAGAATCAAAAGATGATCTCAACGAGAAGCTTGGTCAGTTGCGGAGTGAGCATCGAGACCTGGATGATATCCTCACCCGAATGTCAGATGACCACTCAATCAATGACCTGCAGCTGAAGCGGATGAAAAAACGCAAGCTCTACCTAAAAGACGCCATTACTAGACTTGAAACTGAGTTATTACCCGATATGAGGGCCTAATCCCTCCCGGGACTTAACTTCCGGCAGGATCGTAGCCGAGAACCGAACCCAGAGATTGCTCCACACTGAGCAGATCCAAGCCCTGACGATCGGCATAATCTTTGGCCTGATCCTGCCCAATCTTCCCTATCCCAAAATAGCGGGCAGAGGGGTGGGAGAAGTACCAACCGCTTACTGATGCAGCGGGCACCATTGACCAACCCTCAGTAAGGGTTATCCCAGCCTTTTCTTCCGCCTCAAGTACCCTCCAGAGGGCGCTCTTGCCAGCGTGATCTGGACAGGCGGGGTAACCGGGGGCAGGGCGAATCCCCTGATATTGCTCCTTAATCAAAGCTTCATTATCCAGGCTCTCTTGCGGTGCATACTCCCAAAGCTCTTTCCGAACCTTCAGATGCATGTATTCTGCAAAGGCCTCGGCCAGACGGTCTGCCAGTGCTTTTAGCATTATTGATGAGTAATCATCGTGCTGCTGCTGAAAAGCTTTGGCCCGTTCAGCAACACCAATGCCGGTTGTCACCGCAAATGCGCCGAGGTAATCGGCGATCCCACTCTCTTTTGGGGCGATGAAGTCTGCTAGCGAGAGATTGAAACCCTTCTCTCCACGGTCCATCTGCTGGCGCAGAAAGTGACAAGTTGCCAGCTTCTCCTGTCGGCTCTCATCAATATAGAGGTCAATATCGTCACCTCGGGTGTTGGCGGGGTAAAACCCCACCACACCTCTTGCCTCGATCCACTCCTCTTCGACCATGACATCCAGCATCTTTCGGGCATCAGAGTAGACCCGGCGTGCCTCCTCACCCTGCCTTGAGTCATCCAGAATGGCAGGATATTTCCCTTTCAGCTCCCACACCCTGAAGAAGGGGCCCCAATCGATAAAATCGACCAGTCTCTCCAATGGCGTGCCGCCATACTCTCGTACCCCCAAAAAAGAGGGTTTTTTCGGCTGGTAGGCTTGCCAGTCTGTTACCAGCTTGTTCTTTCGAGAGGCCTCTATCGACTGCCTGACCTTGCTGACCTGACGGGCCTCGCGCTGTTCTCGAATATGACGATAAGAGGCGGCCACATCAGAAGCATACTGCTTACCCTTGGACTCACTCAGCAACCCGCTCGCCACCCCTACTGCTCTTGAGGCATCCGGCACATAGACCACTGGTGATGAATAACAGGGGGCGATTTTTACCGCAGTATGTACTTTTGAAGCCGTTGCGCCCCCCACTATCAGGGGCACCTTAAACCCCTGGCGTTCAAGCTCACTGGCCAGATGAATCATCTCCTCAAGAGAGGGGGTGATGAGTCCGGAGATGCCGATCAGATCACAGTTTTGCTCTCTGGCCGCAGCCAAGATCTTCTCGGCGGGAACCATCACTCCGAGGTCAATAACCTCATAGCCATTGCACTGCATCACCACGCCAACAATATTCTTTCCTATATCATGAACATCGCCTTTGGCAGTTGCCATCAACAGCTTTCCCTGGGTGGTCATCCCTTCAGCGCCCTTGTCCTTGGCAAGATATGGATCGAGATAGGCAACCGCCCGTTTCATCACCCGTGCTGATTTAACCACCTGAGGAAGAAACATCTTCCCTTCACCAAACAGGTCACCGACCCGGTTCATTCCACTCATCAGCGGACCCTCTATAACCTCCAGTGGGCGCTCAAACTGACCTCTTGCCTCTTCAGCATCTTCCTCAATGAAATCCGTGATCCCTTTTACCAGTGCATGCTCAAGACGCTTCTCTACAGACCACTGGCGCCATTCAAGCCCCTGAACAGTGCTCTCTTTTATCTCTTCGACCACACTCGCAGCCACCTCAATAAGCCGCTCTGTGGCATCCTCTCTGCGGTTTAGTACCACATCCTCCACCCGCTCTCGGAGGCCCGGCTCAATATCTTCGTAGATGGCCAACTGACCTGCATTGACGATACCCATTCCAAGACCCGCTTTGATTGCGTGATAGAGAAAGACGGCATGAATAGCCTCACGCACCGGGTTGTTGCCACGAAATGAAAACGAAACATTGGAAATTCCACCTGATATCAGCACCTCCGGCATCTCTTCTCTGATCTGCCGAGTCGCTTCAATGAAATCAACGGCATACTGGTCATGCTCTTCAATACCGGTAGCGATAGCAAACACATTGGGGTCAAAGATGATGTTTTCAGACCGAAAGCCAACCTTCTCCACCAGCAGCTCATAGGAGCGCCTGCAGATTGAAATCCGCCGCTCCAGGGAGTCTGCCTGCCCCTGTTCATCAAAAGCCATCACCACCACGGCAGCACCATACTGTTTCACTCTCCTCGCCTGGTGAAGAAAAGAGTCCTCTCCCTCTTTCAAACTGATCGAGTTAACAACTCCCTTGCCCTGCAGGCACTTCAAGCCCTCTTCAATCACCTCCCACCGTGATGAGTCAATCATCACCGGAACTCGGGCAATATCGGGTTCAGCCGCAATCAGCCGCAGAAATTTTGACATCGCAGCGGCTGAGTCCAGCATCGCTTCGTCCATATTGATATCGATTATCTGGGCCCCATTTTCAACCTGGTCCCGGGCCACTTCGAGAGCGGTCTCATAATCCTCTTCCAGAATGAGGCGTCTAAAGCGCGCCGACCCGGTCACATTGGTCCGCTCTCCAACATTGACAAAGAGTGAGCTTTTATCAATCTCCAGAGGTTCCAGGCCTGAAAGCAGGCAGTGGTGTTGGGACGGCCTCTGACGCCTCGGTTGCTGATCTGCCACAGCCTCATCTATCGCACCAATATGTTCAGGAGTGGTTCCACAGCATCCGCCTACAATATTGAGCAGGCCTGATTGGGCCCACTCTCTAATATGGGTTGCCATTTCAGCAGGGGTCTCATCATACTCACCGAATTCGTTGGGCAGCCCGGCATTAGGATGGGCCGAGATGGCCGTATCGGCGACAGCTGCCAACTCCTGAATATGAGGCCTGAGGGCATCAGCACCCAAGGCACAGTTCAGACCGATACTCATCAACTCTCCATGGGACAGGGAAGCCCAAAAAGCCGTTGGAGTCTGGCCGGAGAGGGTCCTTCCCGACTGGTCGGTGATGGTTCCGGACACCATCAGTGGAAGCCGTACCCCTAATGACTCAAAGGCCATAAAACAGGCATAGAGCGCTGCTTTTGCATTGAGTGTATCGAAAATTGTTTCAATCAGAAGAACATCTGAACCGCCTTCGATCAACCCTTCGGCCGCCTCCTGATAGGTCTCAACCAATTGATTGAAATCGACATTTCTAAATCCAGGATCATTGACATCAGGAGAGAGGCTTGCTGTTCGGTTGGTGGGGCCCAAAACGCCGGCGACAAAGCGGGGTCGGTCTGGATTGCTTGTGGTTTTCGATAGTGCGGCCTCTTTGGCGATAGCGGCCGCCTTGAAATTAATCTCTTTTGCCAATGACGCCATCTTGTAATCAGCCAGAGAGATGCGGTTGGCATTAAAGGTGTTGGTCTCAATAATATCCGCACCGGCTTCGAGGTAGGCACTATGAATTTCGCTGATAATCTCGGGCTGTGAGAGGGTGAGCAGATCATTATTCCCCTTTACTTCTGCCTCCCAATCTGCAAAGCGATTCCCTCTATAGCCCGCTTCGTCAAGATTGTATTTCTGGATCATGGTGCCCATAGCACCATCAAGGATAAGAATAGACTCTTGCAGGCGTCGGTCTAATAACCCGCTGTGATCAATACTCATCTTCAGGCTAATGAACCCATGGCTTTGACGACCCTAAGCACCGGGCCAGACCGGTTGAGGGTATAAAAGTGAAGTCCGGGCGCGTCTCCTTCGATCAACTGATTACAGAGCAGGGCGACAACATCAGCTCCAAAGGCACGCAGGGAGTCGAGGTCGTCCTGGTAGTCTTCAAGACGACGACGGATCCACCGGGGAATCTCGGTTCCGCAGGTATCAGAAAAACGAGCGAGTTGTTTGTAATTGGTGATCGGCATTATCCCCGGGACCACCGGTATGGTAACCCCAAGGTCAGAGATATCATCCCGAAATCTGAGGTAGGCATCAACATTATAGAAATACTGGGTTATCGCAGAATCTGCTCCTGCCTTGACTTTATCCCTGAAAAAACCGATATCCTCCCTGAAGGAGGGTGTTTCTGGGTGTGCTTCCGGATAGGCTGCAACATCAATATGAAAAGCGCTTCCACTCCTCTCCCGAATAAACTCAATCAGTTCGATAGCATAACGAAAGTCACCGTGCTCGATCATTCCAGAGGGACGATCCCCCCTAAGAACAACCAGGCGCTGCACACCGATAGAACGGTAGTGCTCAAGGAGCGCTGAAACAGATTCACGTGTCTCTCCGACTCCGGTTAGGTGGGGAACTGCAGGAGTAACCCCCTCTTCAGCAATCTCTTCAATTGCTTCAAGTGTCCCCTCTCGAGTGCTTCCTCCAGCGCCTGAGGTCACTGAATAAAATTCTGGGTTCAGCTCGGTGAGGGCCAATCGGCTCTCCCTCACCCTTTGATGACCCTCATTCGCCCGAATTGGGAAAAATTCGCAGCTGTATTGCCCCTGAGTCATTGGTGCTGAACCCTTGATAGAATTAATAACGGTAGTGGTCTGGTTTAAAAGGTCCATCACTCGGGACATCAATATAGTCCGCCTGCTCCGGAGTAAGTTTGGTTAACCGGGCACCAATCTTGCCGAGGTGTAACTTTGCCACCTTTTCATCCAGTTGCTTGGGCAACACATAGACCCGGTTGTCATACTGGTCAGGATTATTCAACAGCTCCATCTGAGCCAGAACCTGATTGGTAAATGAGTTGGACATGACGAAACTGGGGTGGCCGGTTGCACAGCCCAGATTTACCAGCCGGCCCTCTGCAAGAAGGATGATCCGTTTTCCATCGGGGAAAATAATATGGTCTACCTGAGGCTTAATATTATCCCAGCTGTAACGACGCAAGCTGGCAACATCGATCTCATTATCAAAATGTCCGATATTGCAGACAATGGCCTGGTTCTTCATTGCAACCATATGGTCATGGCCAATAACATGGTAGTTCCCGGTAGCCGTTACAAAGATGTCCGCTTCGGGGGCCCCCTCTTCCATGGTGACTACCCGATAGCCTTCCATTGCCGCCTGAAGGGCGCAGATGGGATCAATCTCAGTCACCCAGACAATACAGCCCAGACCACGAAGCGACTGGGCACACCCTTTACCCACATCACCGTATCCGGCAACCAGGGCGATCTTGCCGGCCATCATCACATCAGTTGCACGTTTGATTCCATCTACCAATGACTCCCGACACCCATATAGGTTATCGAACTTACTTTTGGTAACCGAATCATTAACATTTATTGCGGGAAAAGGCAGTGTCCCGGTGGCCTCCATCTGATAGAGGCGGTGCACGCCTGTTGTTGTCTCTTCTGTCACCCCACGAATGTTCTTCAGTATATTGGAGTACCAGCCAGGTGTTTCTTCCAGTCGCCCCCGTATGGCGGCGTAGAGTGCGTCCTCTTCTTCACTGGTTGGATTATCGAGTACGGCAGGATCCTCCTCTGCCTTGGCACCAAGGTTGATGAGCAGGGTCGCATCCCCACCATCATCCAGAATCATGTTGGGTGTTCCGCCATCGCCCCACTCCATCACCCGATGGGTGTAGTTCCAGTACTCCTCCAGCGTCTCCCCCTTGTAGGCAAATACTGGAATGCCGGTTGTTGCAATCGCTGCTGCCGCATGGTCCTGGGTGGAGAAGATATTACATGAGACCCAACGCACCTCGGCACCCAGAATCACCAATGTCTCGATCAACACCGCGGTCTGAATCGTCATGTGGAGACTACCGGCAATACGCGCCCCTTTGAGCGGCTGGCTCTTTACGTATTCATCACGGAGTGCCATCAACCCCGGCATCTCCGTTTCAGCTATTGCAATCTCCTTGCGTCCCCACTCTGATAGAGAGAGATCGGCTACATGAAAATCCTGGTTGGTCACTTCAGCTGTCTGTGTCGACATGGTGTCTCCTGGTGCTTCCAAAGAAGGGTTATCACTTCAGGCCTGCAGCCTCACGAAGCTGCTCTGCCCGGTCTGTTGACTCCCATGGGAATCCCGGCTCTTCACGACCAAAATGACCATAGGCCGCTGTCTTCTGGTAGTTGACCCGATCAGTGTTCAACAGATCAAGCATCTTCAGAAGCCCATAAGGTCGAAGGTCAAAATGCTCACGGATCAATGTTTCAATTTGATTGTCGGCAACTTTACCGGTACCAAAGGTATTGACCATCACTGATGTGGGCTCAGCCACACCAATGGCATAGGAGGTCTGAATCTCACAGCGTTCAGCAAGCCCTGCAGCAACAATGTTTTTAGCCACATAGCGACTTGCGTAGGCCGCAGATCGGTCAACCTTGGAGGGGTCTTTGCCAGAAAATGCACCCCCCCCATGATGAGCTGAGCCACCGTATGTATCGACAATGATTTTGCGCCCTGTCAGGCCGCAGTCACCAACCGGACCGCCAATGACAAAGGCACCGGTAGGGTTGATATGAATCTTGGTGTTGTTATCGATCCAGCCTTCAGGCAATACAGGGATAATGATGTTTTCCATTACCGCTTCATGCAGATGGTCGTTATCAATATCAGGATCATGCTGGGTGGAGAGCACCACCGCATCAAGGCCAGCTACCTCTCCCTGCTCGTAGCGAAAAGTCACCTGGCTCTTGGCATCTGGACGCAGCCAGGGCAGTACATTGGTCTTGCGCATCTCTGCCTGACGCTCAACAAGTCGATGTGCATAGGTGATCGGGGCGGGCATTAATACATCGGTCTCATTAGTGGCATAGCCAAACATTAATCCCTGATCGCCAGCCCCCTGATCCTCGGCACGCTCACGATCAACACCCTGGTTAATATCCGCTGACTGCTTGCCAATCAGTGACATGACCGCACAAGTACTTCCATCGAAGCCAACATCTGAACTGGTATAGCCTATGCCGCAAACCGTATCTCGAACGATCTGCTCCAGATCAACCCAGGCATCGGTTGTGACCTCACCAGCAACAACAACAGCGCCGGTTTTTATAAGGGTTTCACACGCAACTCGTGCCGCCTTGTCTTCGGCAATAATAGCGTCCAGGATGGCATCTGAAATCTGATCGGCCACTTTATCAGGGTGTCCTTCTGAGACCGATTCAGAGGTAAAAAAATAACTGTTACTCATTAGTCAAAACTCCATAAAAAATAAAAAACCCGCAGGGGCTACCGTGCGGGCTGTTTAGAATCCTGAGACTCATCTGCTCGCTTTAGCGTTGCTTGTAATGCGCCCGCAATCTGAGTTCAAATCAGCGCAAAAATGAGAATATATTATAAAGGCATATCTTGTCAATTCTCACCCAACCCCATCCCTTCCAGGGTTTTCCCATTGCCCGCTTAGAGCTTTGGGGTGGCTCTGGGCCATGAATCATGGATAGTGTTATTCTGAGATATTCCCTTCGGCCACAAGGCTAGTGTGCGCGGCATAGGCGCCTGGACCATTAAGCCCACATGAAAACTCAGTTTGTGCCCAAAGGGCTATCGTATCGTCGCTTTTCAGTTGGTAGGTCCCCAGATTGTAGTCCTTGTAGATGCCATATTTCCCTGTCTTATCTGGACAGCTGGAACATGAGCCCCACTGGGCCACCTCTCCGCTTTTTACTGCTTCACCATTTATTCTTAGCTCATAGGGAGGTGAGCCGGCACATTTCTCATTGACTCCCTTCCAGATGAATGTAAATTCGCCATCGTAGGGAAATGAACTCCAGCTCCATGAGCCATCACAGATCTCATTCTCACACCAAACCACCTGCCAGCACTCCTCATCCCAGCAGCGGTATTGCGCCGCGCCTGATCGATCTGCCAAGTTGCCTTTGAATGTCACCGCAATATCAAACCCTCCCGTAGAAGGGGTATCAACCTCATAACCTACACCTCCTTCGGTACCCGAGCTCTCTCCACCCCCGTTTGTACGCTCATTTAGGAAGTCACAGCCACTCACCGCCAACAGAGCAAGCGAAACAAAGAGAACAGCGCCCAAGGCCTGGTGAAATACGTTTTTAACTCTCAAGGTCAAGCTCCTTTAGCTTTCGCGTCAGGGTGTTTCGCCCCCAACCCAGACGTTTGGCAGCTTCCTGTTTATGGCCCCCTGTATGATTAAGAGCAGCCTTGATCAGCACCCTTTCAAACCTGGGTTCAAGAATACTAAGTATATCTTTTTTCCCCAAGGCAAGCTTCTGTTCGACAGTACGTTTTAATAACAGCTCCCAGTTGCTGCTTGAGCTCTCGTCTGCTTGGGGCTTTACCTCATCGGGCAGATCCTGCAGAGTAACCGATGGGCCGGGTGCCATCACGGTTAACCAGCGACACGTATTCTCCAGTTCGCGGACATTCCCTGACCAGCCATGCCTTTTTAACTGGGCGAGGGCTTCTGGAGTCAGGGTTTTAACCTCTGTCTCCAACTCTTCTGCACACTGCCTTAAAAAACTTGCCGCCAGTGCTGGAATGTCCTCCCCCCGGTCTCGCAGCGGTGGTAGCTTTATCCTGATTACATTAAGTCGGTGGAAGAGATCCTCCCTGAATTTTCCTGCTTCTACCCGCTCTTCCAGCTTACGATTGGTGGCTGCAATCACCCTGACATTGACTTTAACCTCCTGATGGCCCCCAACCCGATAGAACTTCCCCTCTGCCAGAACCCTTAACAGTCGTGTTTGAAGTGGCCCTGGCATCTCTCCAATTTCATCCAGGAAGAGGGTACCCCCATCTGCCTGTTCAAAGCGGCCAATGCGCTGCGTCGCAGCACCGGTGAATGCCCCCTTCTCATGCCCAAAAAGCTCAGACTCGAGCAGCTCTGATGGAATTGCTGCGGTATTGATTGCAACAAAAGGACCCTCTCGGTTGGCGCCGGTCTCATAGAGAGCGTGAGCAACAAGCTCTTTCCCTGTTCCCGATTCACCACTGATAAGGACTGTCATGCCTGATCCAGAGAGCCGTCCAATTGCCCGAAAGACATCCTGCATCGCCGGTGCAGCGCCGATGAGCCGATGCGACCCATTGGGGCGGGATGCTGCCTCATGCTCTAAATCGGTGGCCTGCTGCTCCATCGCCCGCTTCACCAGATTGACCGCTTCGTCTATGTCAAATGGTTTTGGCAGATACTCGAATGCTCCTCCCTGATATGAAGAGACAGCACTCTCCAGATCACTGTGTGCCGTCATAATAATGACTGGGACCTGGGGTGCTCGCCGGTTTAGCTGCTCAAGAAACTCAAGGCCCGATGTCCCTGGCATACGAATATCCGTTAAAATGACGCTGGGTTCTGATTCAATATTTTGTTCCAACGCCGCATCAGCACTCTCAAACAACTCTACAGCCAAACCCGCCTGTTGAAGCGCCCGCTCGAGAACCCAGCGAATAGAGGTATCATCATCCACCACCCAAACAATCCCTGCATTTTCCATCTCTACTCCTCCTCAACCGGGAGATAAATACTGAAGCAAGTCGTTCCTTGCTCACTCTCATAATCGATTAATCCACCGTGCTGGCAGATAATCTCCTCGGCAATGGCCAATCCAAGACCACTCCCCTCAGGACGGCTGGTCACCATTGGGAAAAAAATCTGCTCTTTGATCTTGTTGTCGATCCCAGGCCCATTATCTTCGACATCCGCCCTGACCACATTACGATAACGGTGATTCCCAACAGTAAACTGACGCTCAATTCGTGTCCTTAAGACAATTCGACCTCTCCCTTCCATAGCCTGAACCGCATTACGGACAATATTGAGCAGTGCCTGGATGAGTTGATCACTATCTCCCACCACATCGGGGAGGCTGGGATCATAATCACGGGTAATGACCAGACTGCTATTGGCTTCAGCAGAGACCAGTTTGCGCACATGCTCAAGTACCTGATGGACATTGAGAGGCCTCATTACCGGTTGCCGGTAGGATCCTGTCAGGCGATTGACCAGTGCACACAACCTGTCGGCTTCGGCTATGATAATTCGGGTAAATTCACGCAGTTCACGGTTATCAAGCTCGCGGTCAAGAAGTTGAGCCGCCCCCCTTAAGCCCCCCAAAGGATTTCGAATCTCATGGGCAAGACCGCGAATAACAGCGTGGCTGGCGTTGTGCCTCTCCACTAATGCTTTCTCCCTGGCCATTTGAGTCAGCCGATCAACCCTGGAGCACTCAACAACAAACTGCTCCTGGCCAGTAGATTCGGGGAGGCGGGTCACCGTGCAGTCAACCCTGACCCCTCTGTCCGCAATAATAAGATTAAGCTCAACTTCTCTGAGGGTAACAGAGTGGCCGGTTTCACCGACCTCAGTGATGGCATCCCTGATGCTCTCATTGGCAGGAAGAATCTCAAACAGAACTCGACCCTGCGCCCGACGCTGGCTGAAGCCAAGCAGGGTCTCTGCTGCCGCATTCATGTAGTGAACAGAGAGATCTCTCCCCAGAACAAGAACCGCAACACTGATACAATCGATCAGCCTATTTCCTCTTAGTGTTTCTGGGTCAGTCGTCACCTGTTACCTCTTTCGCACCATTATGGTGCGTTGCGGAGCAAAAAAAGCGCCCCGCCATGGGGGCGCTCCTTCACAACTTAAACGCTGTAATACATTTCAAACTCAACGGGGTGCGTAGCCATCCGCATACGGTTGACCTCTTCCATCTTCAGTTCAAGATAGGCATCGATCATCTCATCACTCATTACCCCGCCCGCTTTAAGAAAATCACGATCCTGGTCGAGTGCTTCCAATGCAATATCAAAACCAACAGCAACGGTTGGAACCTGCTTCTCCTCTTCAGGCGGAAGGTCGTAGAGATCTTTCTCGAACGGGTCACCCGGGTGAATCTTATTCTGGATGCCATCAATTCCCGCCATCAGCATAGCGACAAAGGCCAGATAGGGGTTGGCTGTTGAATCAGGAAAACGGATCTCAATCCGGCGCCCCTTTGGGTTGGCTTCATATGGGATTCGACATGATGCTGAGCGGTTACGTGCAGAGTAGGCAAGCAACACGGGAGCCTCAAAACCGGGAACCAGACGCTTATAGCTATTGGTGCTGGCATTTGCAAAAGCATTAATGGCACGTGCATGTTTAAAAATACCACCGATATAGTAAAGCGCTGTCTCTGAAAGGCCGCCATATTCATCACCACTGAAGACATTGACCCCATCTTTAGCAAGTGACTGGTGTACATGCATGCCGTTGCCATTGTCACCAACCAGCGGTTTGGGCATAAAGGTAGCCGTCATTCCATGGAGATGGGCCACGTTATGGACACAGTACTTATAGATCTGTGACTCATCGGCCTTACGGACCAGGGTGTTGAATTGAACACCGATCTCACCCTGTCCTGCAGTCCCTACCTCATGGTGATGCACCTCTACCGGAAGACCCATCTCTTCCATTGCCAGACACATGGCTGAACGCACATCCTGTTGAGAGTCAACCGGGGGAACTGGAAAATAGCCGCCCTTTACACCTGGACGATGTCCAATATTGCCGTCTTCATAGGACTTGCCTGCATTCCATGACGCTTCAGATGAGTCAATGTGGTAGTAAGACTCGCCAATGCTGGAGTCCCAGCGGACATCATCGAAAATAAAGAACTCAGACTCGGGGCCGAAATAAGCCGTATCTGCAATTCCGGTCGATTTTAGATAGGCCTCAGCCCGCTTGGCCACAGAACGGGGATCACGATCATAGCCCTGCATGGTTGCCGGCTCAATGATATCGCATCGAATGAGCAGGGTGGTATCCTGTAAAAATGGATCGATAACAGCACTTGAAGGGTCGGGCATCAGGATCATGTCAGACTCATTAATGCCCTTCCAGCCGGCAATCGATGAACCATCAAACATCTTTCCTGCTTCAAATGTTGACTCGTCAATTGTGGACGCCGGCACAGAGACATGCTGCTCTTTGCCATGTGTATCAGTAAACCGGAAGTCGACAAACTTCACGTTGTTTTCCTTGATGCTGTTAATCACATCTGTTCCAGACATTGGGTAACTCCCTTTAAAATAAATTAAGCCGATGGTGCGACTTATCGGTATTGTAAGTAATGAGACGACACCGTCTTCTCGTTGCAAAAGCCGAATAATCCACAATGGACATTTTTCAGACCGTCTGCAAACACTTGTAGTAGTCCCACCAGTGATCGCCGACCACGGTAAAACCTCAACCCTTAATATTAAGCAGGATTCGTGCCACTGTCTATAATTGATAACCTATTGTTTATTATAAATAAATATTCGCCAAATCCTTCCTTATGCACCATTATCATGCATTATCTTCTCTCTACGCACCAATGATGTGCGCTAATGATAGAGAACGTCGATTGAACTGACCAGCCCCAATACCGGATCATCAGCACAATCGGCAAGAGATCTGCGCAACAGGTCACGAAAGCCGAGGAGATCACCCTCTTGGGGCAGGGCCGAGAGGGAGACGACCGCTTCTACCTGAACCTGGCCATTGAGATAGTGAAAATTGAAGTGCTCCACCGAAGGAGCGTGGGGCAGCCGTTCAAAATGCTCCTTGAGCGCCTCCTCAAGATTATGCCGATTAGGAAGTTTTTGAACATCTTCTTCGAATTGGTCGTCTTCTGGATCAATATGAACCATAACATCTGTTAATTCCTCAAATTTATCCAACAAGAAGCATCGCACCTTTTCACTGATATGGTGGCCCTCAGAGATAGAAACCTCTCCATCAACTTCAATATGGAGATCGACCAGTGCACGCCCCCCCATCCGTCGTGTCCTCATCATGTGGAGCCCCTCGACCCCCTCCACCTCCATTACAGCACTTTTCAGCTCACTGAGCTGGTTTTCATCCAAGCCCGTATCAACCAACTCCTGTGTCGCCTCCCAGCCCAGGCGCCAGCCCATCCGTCCAATCATTATCGCAACAATAATCGCCGCAACACCATCAAGGACCGGAATGCCGGCAATACTTCCCCCTATTCCAACCAGAACAATCACCGATGAGAGCGCGTCACTACGGTGGTGCCAGGCATTCGCCCTGAGCAGACTCGAGTCAAAACGGTCAGCAACCAAAATAGTAAAGCGATAGAGTGCCTCCTTCGCCCCAACGGCTACGGCAGCAACAATCAGTGCTGAGAGAGTCGGGACAACGATCTCACCAGGCTCCAGCAGTCGTTCAATCGCCCGCATCACAATGCCCACCGCGGCGACCCCAAGCAGAACTCCAACAGCAACCGTGGCCACGGTTTCAAAACGTGAGTGGCCATAGGGATGCTCTCGGTCCGCCTCTTTACTGCCCTGGCGAATCGCCAGAAAAACGATGACATCACTGATCAAATCTGAGAGGGTGTGTACTCCATCTGCAACCAACGCTTGGGAGTGGCCAATAATTCCAACCAGGAACTGAGCCGTAGCAAGACCTATATTGACCAGCACCCCAATCAGGGTAATTCGGATGCTCGCCTTATAACGCCGCGGGCCTGAATGGTTGAGCGCCCCTGTTGAAGGTTGTTCACTGCTCCCTCTATTCATCAAATAATCATCCTATCCTTAACGTTGGGTCTCGCCGCCTGCGATCTCGATGATGATCTCAATCTCTCCATTATGGTCAACAGCGGAGAGTAATCGATGACCATTAATCCGGCACCAGGCAGGAATATCATTCAGGGCTCCCGGATCGGTACAGTGAACCACCAGTTGATCGCCTTTGGCAAGCTGGGCAACCCTCTCCTGAGTCCGAATCACTGGCATCGGACATAACAGCCGGCGGGCATCAATATTATATCGGCTCACAGATACCACCCCTTTGGAACCTCTTCGGGCTTCATCGGCCTGACCTCAAGGCTGCGCCCCCTTTCACCAGGCATCGTCAGCTCAATGGTGACAATCCCGCTATCACGGCCCTGGCCAAAACGGGCTACCACTCTTGCTGCCAGCTCCAGCTCCTCTTCCCCAGCATCCCCCTCCACCAGGCATAACGGGCCAGGATGGCTGATGGCGCTCAGGGTGATAAATGTTTTTTGGTAGCCCTGAAGAAAGCGACTCTCCCCCTCATCCCGGGCGACAATCAATTTATAGTGAGAAGCAGGGCGCAAGTGCCGGCCCACTTTCAGCAGCATGATGTCATCAAGCTCATAATCTCTCTCCCCTCGGTGGTTCCATAAATCTTTAAGCTTTCTTGAATAGTTCTCATCAGTCAAAAAACAGCATCCACCAGCAGGCTGAGACCACTCATCGAAACCATAACTTTGAGCAAGCTGAATTTGAGGCTTGCGAGAACGACCACTAAAGCTGTGGAGCTGCGCTCTATCCACCCAACCCTCTTGTTCGGGAAGAGTCTGTGTTAACAACCCGGCACACAGCGGCCTTAGGAGACGGTCTCCAGCACCTGACTCACGGGCAACAACAGGCAGTGTCTCCTTGCGCTGACTTTTCGGGCGCTGTCCCACCACCTCACCAGTGATTATAAAATCAAACCCATGCTGTTCCATCCACTCTCTTGCCTTGGCAACCATAAAGGCTTTGCAGTCAAGACAGGGGTTAAGATTTGCACCATAACCATGGTGCGGATTGAGAAGAATGTTTTTGTATTCCTGGATAATATCAATGATGTGCAGTTTTATTCCCAACTGCTCAGCACACCAGAGCGCGCTGTTGCGTTTTGGTTTTTTCCGATCCTTGTTACGAATTGCGTGGGTATGGCCCTCAACACAAAAGCCTGTATAAAAGTTTATTCCTTCAACATAGATGCCCTGCTCCTGAATCACCCTGACAGCGAGCATGGAGTCTAATCCTCCCGAGATAAGGGCTACCGCCTGGCGCGAAGTATTCATGTCTTTTCAATTCAAACGGTGATGGCTGGACAGGGGGGAGTCTAGCAATGGCGCTGCAAAGCTGCCACAACACCCGCGCCCAAACCACAGGTCTCATCAGCAGCGGCAGGGGTCAGATAGCGCCCTCACAAGGGGGCAGATTGTTATTTATTGCTCAAAGCAGAGGCCCTGGGGATCAATCAGGGAGAGGGGGTTTCTGCGAAATGATCTTAAAATCGATCGACAGAGTGTCTACCTTTACAGCACCTCTCTGTGCTTCAGAAAGACCAACTCAGAGACTCTGGCCTATCCTTTTAAGCCAGTAATAATCTGATCGCGGATATTCTCCACCCCACCAACACCATCTATTTTCAGATAACGGGGGGCTTCGGCCAGGCCGTTCTTAGAATAGCGGGTATAGAAGCCAACCAGCAACTCAGTCTGATCATGATAGACCTTAAGCCTTGCCCTGACCGTCTCCTCCTGATCGTCGTCTCGCTGGATCAGCTCCTCACCTGTCTCATCATCTTTGCCTTCAACCTGCGGTGGATTGAACTCAACATGATAGGTTCGACCCGAAGCCAGATGGACTCTGCGCCCCCCCATCCGCTTAATGATCTCTTGATCGGGAACATCAATTTCAACCACTGCGTCGACAACGATACCTGCTGCTTGCATTGATTCGGCCTGAGGGATGGTTCTGGGAAAACCGTCAAAAAGATAGCCGTTTGCACTATCCTCTTCTGTGATGCGCTCCTTCACCATTCCCATAATGATGTCATCGGAGACCAGGTCGCCTTGATCCATAATTTTCCTGGCCGCCACACCCAGCTCACTTCCTGCCTTAATGTGAGCTCGCAACATGTCGCCCGTGGAGATCTGGGGAATTGAAAACGCTTCCCTTAGATAATTTGCCTGGGTTCCTTTTCCAGCACCGGGGCCGCCGAGGAGGATGACTCGCATAGTTCTTGCTCCTTAGTATTGATTTGCCTGAAAAATACCAAACAAAGGCATCATCAGTTATCTCCGCTTAACTCTATCCGGACCTCTGTTCGATCACCACAAGAAGCCAGAGGTCAACCGACTTTATCTGGAAGAGAAAACATGCCCCCCAATCATCAACTCATCTCATTGTTTCCAAGAGCTGTTAAAAGATCACCTCTATTTCTTTTGAGGTCTTAAAATCCCTGGCTGATTTGTTTAAAACCAGACCTTGTCAGGATGATCGTGTATCAAGATAGAGGTCAATTATCAATAATTCGGGCCGTTGACTTCAAACCAAACTTTTCAATAGGGCACCGCTAATGGTTTATGGCCCAGAAATGGCCCGAGTCACGCTATAATGCGGCGCACGGGGAAAACCAACCCCGTCAACACAACTTAAAACTAGCGAAAAAGTGAACTTTCAGGACCTAATTCTCAACCTTCAGCACTACTGGGCAGAACAGGGCTGCCTGCTGATGCAGCCCTATGATCTGGAAGTGGGTGCAGGCACCTTCCACACTGCCACCTTCCTCGCCGCTATTGGCCCGGAGCCCATAAGTGCGGCCTATGTTCAGCCCTCCCGTCGACCTACTGATGGACGATATGGAGATAATCCCAATCGTCTGCAACACTATTTTCAGTTTCAAGTGGTGATCAAACCTTCACCCAACAACTTTCAGGAGCTCTATCTGGGCTCTCTCGCCGACCTCGGAATCGACTTTCTAACAGATGATGTCCGTTTTGTCGAAGACAACTGGGAGAGCCCCACACTGGGCGCATGGGGGCTTGGCTGGGAGGTTTGGCTGAACGGAATGGAGGTTACCCAATTCACCTATTTCCAGCAGGTGGGTGGTCTCGACTGTAACCCGGTGATGGGTGAGATTACCTACGGCCTTGAGCGCATCGCCATGTACCTGCAGGGGGTTGATAACGTTTTTGACCTGGTGTGGTCCAACGATTATCTCTATCGTGATCTCTACCACCAGAATGAGGTCGAACAATCAACCTACAACTTTGAGGTTGCCGATGTGGATGGCCTCTTCAACTGGTTTGATCAGTGCGAAGCCGTATGTCACAAACTGGTGGAACTAAAACTGCCTCTGCCCGCTTACGAACAGGTACTCAAAAGCTCTCACACCTTCAACTTGCTTGATGCCCGACATGCAATCAGCGTTACTGAACGAGCTCGCTTTATTGGTCGGGTTAGAGATATGGCCAAAGCGGTTGCTGATACCTACTACAAAAGCCGTGAAGAAGCCGGTTTTCCCCGAGGAAAAAACCATGCCGGCAGCTAAATCGACACCGGCATCAAATAAAACGTCCTGTGGGGACAAATCAGAGACGCTACTGTTTGAAATTGGGTGTGAAGAGATTCCCCCAAGGCTGGTTCCAATACTGGGGAGTTCCCTTGCCAGTAACCTGCTTGCCCGCCTCCATCAGGCAGCACTCACCACCGCCACTTCTGAAGAGATCTCCTGGTATGCCACCCCGAGACGCCTTGCGGTCTCCATTCCCGCTGTTATCAAGCAGCAACCCGATCGAAGTGTTGAACGAAAAGGACCTGCTCTGGCTGCAGCTTTTAATCAAGCTGGAGAACCTACTCGTGCCGCTGAAGGGTTTGCCCGCTCGTGTGGTGTAGAGGTAAAAGCTCTTGAACAAATCGCGACCCCTAAAGGGAGCTGGCTCATCTACAGACAGGAGGAAAGTGGTAAGGAAGCAAAAACGCTCATTCCTGATTGTCTCAGTGATGCCCTCTCTGCCCTGCCCTTGCCAAAAAAGATGCGCTGGGGCGACAGCGCTATTGAGTTTATTCGTCCGGTCCAGTGGATTCTGCTCCTTCATGGGAAAAAAGTGATCGAAACAGAGATGCTTGGGCTTAAGACCGGGCGTCTGACCCGGGGCCATCGCTTTCACGCCCCTGGGGAGATCTCTCTTAAAGAAGCGAGTCAATATGAGTCACGACTCCTTGATGAGGGCAAGGTGATTGCCGGTTTTGAAGCACGAAGATCGGAAATAGAGAGACAGGTCGAGAGGCTGGCCGTTGAAGGTGGTGGTCAGGCACATAACCAGGATGCCCTTCTTGATGAGGTCACCGGATTGGTTGAATGGCCGCACGGTCTTCTTGGTCAGATCGACAAAGAGTTCATGACAATCCCTGCTGAGGCCTTAATATCTGCAATGCGGGACCACCAGAAATATTTCCATCTCAGGGATCCAAAAGGTGGATTAATACCCGCGTTTATCACTATTTCAAATATTGACAGCAAAAACCCCAGAGAGGTCAAAGCAGGAAATGAGCGAGTGCTTAGAGCGCGGCTCTCAGATGCCCGGTTCTTCTGGGAGACAGATAAACTCACCCGGCTTGAGCAGCAGAGCAAGCGCCTTGGGGGTATTACCTTTCACCATCGGTTGGGAACCGTGATGGAAAAGTGTCAACGCCTCGAACAGATCTCAGTAGAGACGTCTCACCTTTTCGGCGCTGATCCCGCTCTGGCTCAACGAGCCGCTCAGCTGGCAAAAGCCGATCTGGTGACCGAGATGGTGGGTGAGTTCCCACAACTCCAGGGTGTCATGGGACGCTACTATGCCCTCAATGATGGTGAGCCCGAAAGAGTAGCTGCTGCAATCGAGGGGCACTACCGGCCACGTTTCGCCGGTGATGATCTGCCCAACAACCCGGAGGGAAGAGCGGTTGCCACAGCTGACAAAATAGATACCCTTGTTGGCGTTTTTGCTGCAGATGAAGAGCCCAGCGGTGACCGTGACCCCTATGGGCTCCGTCGTGCCGCTCTTGGAGTGTTACGAATCTTGATTGAAGAACGGGTTAATGCAGATCTGTCAGAACTGGTTGAACAGGCTGTCAAGGCCTACCAGACGCACCCGATCACCTCTGGAAAGCCGGTAAAACCTGACAGTGAAACCGCCGAGCGCGTCATCTCCTTCACGCTGGAACGACTCAGGCCCTACTATCTGGACAGGGGGGCTTCAAGTGATGTCCTCCTGGCTGTTTTTGCCGTCAACCCCACCCGTCCGATCGACTTTGATCGCCGACTACAAGCCGTAACCCAGTTTCGCGAGATGCCAGAGGCCCAAAGCCTGGCGGCGGCCAATAAACGCATTCGCAATATTCTAAGAAAAGCCAACTTTTCTAATGATGCTCCTGCTGATGAGGCCCTGTTCACTGACCAGGCTGAAAAAAAACTCTCGCAAGAGATGGCTCTGATCACTCAGACAGTGACCCCCCTTCTGGAAGAGGGAGACTACACTTCAGCAATGAAGCACCTTGCAAGCCTGAAAGAGCCGGTTGACCTCTTCTTTGACCAGGTTATGGTTATGGCTGATGACAGTGGGCTTCGCAACAACCGCCTCTGCCTATTACAGGCCCTCTCCAGGCTCTTTATACAGGTGGCTGATATCTCCAAGCTACAAAACTGATGGGTGACAAAAAGATGAATAGTGATTCTTACGAAAACATGCTCTCAACTGTCCAGGCTTTTCATCAACGCCATGATTTCCGAGGCAATGGGGGCGAAGACCTCCCCTATCGGGTTGCCCTGATGAGTGAAGAGCTAGGAGAGATATCTGCCTGCATTACCAAGGGGAAAAAGATCGAAGAGCTTGCAGAAGAGTGTGCTGATCTTCTGATTTTGGTGATGGGAACAGCAATCTCTGCAGGGTTTGACCTCAATCAGGCCTTCTGGGAGAAGATGAAAAAAATAGAAACTCGAGAGAGTCGAATGATTAATGGCCGCATTAGAGTCTCAGCATTTTCTGGACAACAGCCGGAAGAGGGTTAACCCAATGCGCCTCGTCATACTCGACCGGGATGGGGTTATCAATCGTGATTCCGATGCCTATATCAAGAGTGCTGAGGAGTGGGAGGCGCTCCCAGGCAGCCTGGAAGCGATTGCCAGACTCTGCAGGGCACACTTTCGAGTCGTCATTGCCTCCAATCAGTCTGGCCTCGGAAGAGGGCTCTTCAACAGTACGGCTCTCAACCGTATTCACGACAAAATGCATCGTGAGCTCAGGCACCATGGCGGCGCCCTGGATGCCATTTTTCTTTGCCCCCATACTCCGGAAGAGGATTGCGGCTGTCGCAAGCCTGCCCCAGGCCTCTTTGCTGAGATTGCAGGTCGACTCAAGTGCTCCCTATCGGACGTTCCTGCAGTTGGTGACTCTCTGCGAGACCTTGAAGCGGCAGAAGCGGGGGGGGCAAAGCCTATCTATGTGCTCTCAGGCAAGAACCAATTCCAGCTTGGGCCGGATGAGCCTCTTCCGGCCGAGAGTGGCTGGGCAGAAACCCCTCTCTTTGAGAACCTCTCCTGCTTTGTGGATGCCCTACTTGATGGCAAGCTGAACGCCTACCTCGGGCGATCTGAATGAAGCTTGTTCAATCTTTTCGATCACTCCTGTTTCTCTTCGGCCAGGTTGTGAGCGCTGGACTCTACTCTCTTTTTGCAGTGGCCATATGGCCACTGCGCCCGGTACAACGAGCTCGACTGATCAGTGGGTGGGCGCATTTCATCATCTGGTGGTTACGGCTTACCTGTAATCTGGGCTATCGGGTGGAAGGGCTGGAGAACCTTCCACAAAAGCCCTCTGTGATCCTTTCCAAGCACCAATCCGCCTGGGAGACGATCGCCTTCCAGGTTATCTTTCCTCCCCTAGCCTTTATTCTCAAACGAGAACTTTTTTATATTCCACTTTTTGGATGGGGTCTCGCGGCAACAAGCCCGATTGTGATCAATCGAGAGCGAGCCCGAGCCGCTCTCGCTTCAGTCACAAAACAGGGAAAAGCCCGATTGAAAGAGGGCCGCTGGATTGTCATCTATCCGGAAGGGACCCGAATCGCTCCAGGTGAACAGGGTGAGTACAAGTCTGGAGGTGCGCTCCTCGCCTCACAAGCCAAAGCATTGGCTATCCCTGTTGCCCATAACGCAGGGTCGTTCTGGCCCAAGAGTGGCTTTCTCAGGAAGCCGGGCACGATCACTGTCGCCATCGGCCCTGCCATCAATACTGAAGGCAAGAAAGTAAGGGATATCACCAAAGAGGCTGAACAGTGGATTCAGCAGACCATGGCCAGGCTGGAGTCATAACCTCACCCGGACTACCCAAAGATCAGCCGCTTGACACCGCCATTAACAGCGCACGCCCAGCAGGACAGAGTCATCTCACTGATTTGTGTCGCACCCTCCTTAAGGACGCTGCCGGGCTGAGATCAACCCTCTTCGGAAGGCGGCCGGCATAAGGACTCAATAGGAAACTCAAGGGTGGCTCCATTGACCCCCTCAAGGAGGGCAATACCACTTTTTACCCTGTAGACAATATCAATTGCCGTATCCTCTTCATCCAGAGTTTTGGCTGTTCCACTGTCAAGATCAACACCGGTACCGGACTTTATCAATATGGGTCCGAGCCGTTGTGGGGCATACCCATCCAAGACCCGTCCAAAAGTCACTCCATCAACAATTTTAAGGGGCACCTTTCCCCTTATCGGTGGTTGATCCCAATCAAAGAGTATCTTCCCTCTGGTCTGTGATGTGGTCCTTATGATGGCAACTCCAAAGCTCTGGCGATTGGGATAGAGCAGGAGCTTCCCTTGCTGAAGCGCCAGAAACTGTTCACGGGAGAGTTTCTGGCTCAATGTTGGAACATAGTTGTCAGGTTTGACCAGGTAGGCCTTATTCATCAGTTGCTCAAACTCATCATAGACGACGGAGCAGTCAAAACTGCCGGCAATTCCTGATAATGGCGCGAGAAACCACACTGTTCCTGCCAGGGCCCACCTGCAACAGTTTCTCATTCTCTGGCCTTCCAGGCGGCATTGCTCAATCGTGCAAATTCGTTAATTGATATGGCCTCAGCTCTCAACCCGGGATCCACTGAGGCCTCCTCAAATGCGCTCTCAGACACCAGCTGCTTAAGTGCATTGCGCAGCGTTTTTCGTCTTTGTGAAAATGCACTACGAACGACTTCAGTAAAAAAACTCAAATCCTCCACAGCAGCAGGTGGTTTACTGTGTGGCTGAAGGAGAACAATACTTGAATCTACCTTTGGTGGCGGGGAAAAAGCACCGGGCCTGACATTAAACCCCCTCGAAGCCTTACAGTACCAACCCACCATCACGGATAAACGCCCATAACTTTTGCTCCCCGGCTCTGCCACCATTCTGTCGACAACCTCTTTTTGCAGCATCAGGCACATGTCGCTAATAGTGCCTGCAGAAGCAAAAAGATGAAACAGCAGCGGGGTTGAAATATTGTAGGGTAAATTACCAATCACCCTTAATGGTTTGTTGGTAGCCAGCTTGGAAATATTGAAACTGAGCACATCTGCCTCATGAACAGTAAGCTGCCCTCTGTCGGTAAAGACCTCCTTCAAGTGCGGTACCAAATCACGGTCTAGCTCTATGACATCCAGGCTCCCGAGGCGGTCCAATAGTCTGCCCGTCAGTGCCCCACGCCCTGGTCCAATCTCAACCACTCTATCACCTCTCTTTGGGCCGAAGAGATCAATAATCTGTTCAATTACAGCGGGATCGTGAAGAAAATTCTGCCCGAGACGCTTGCGAGGCCCTGGTAAGGGTGAACCATTAGTTTTCATTGCCCCCCCGGAGTACCGTCTACTCATCACTTGTCTCTACGATGTACTGCCATCCGTGCGGCAACCTCAATCGCCTTGATCAGACTTCCTTCATCTGCTGTTCCTGTTCCAGCAAGGTCGAAGGCCGTTCCATGATCAACGGAGGTACGAACAATGGGAAGTCCGAGGGTAACGTTGACTGCCCTGCCAAAACCGAGGTGCTTAATTACCGGCAAGCCCTGGTCATGATACATGGTCAGAATCACATCACTCTTTGTTAGCCGATCGGGTGTAAATGCAGTATCTGCAGAACAGGGACCTGAAAGATCCATTCCCTCTCTGACTAAAGAGCGAATTACGGGCTCAATCACTGTTGTTTCCTCACTCCCCAGGCACCCTCCCTCTCCTGCATGAGGGTTGAGGCCGCAAACCGTGATCCGGGGCTGGTGAATTGCAAAATCCAGCCTCAGCCCCTGGTCGATAATTCTCAGCACACTCTCAAGTCTCTCAGGAGTGAGCTTCCCCGGGACCTCGGAAAGTGGCAGATGGGTGGTTAAGAGGGCCACTCGAACTCCCTCTGTCAGCAGCATCATCACCGGTTGAGGTGAACCGGTCCTCTCTGCCAAATATTCGGTATGACCTGAAAATCCCACGCCACTTTGGTTAACCCCCTCTTTATGAACCGGGCCGGTTACCAGGGCATCAAACTGATGACAACTACAGCCTTCAATGGCCCTGTCCAGGGACTCCAGAACATAAGGGCTGTTTCCAGGAGCTGGCTCTCCTGGGGTAACGGACTGGTTTAAACTTATCGGCAAGCAGGGCAGGATCCCTGGTCGATGGTGTCGACCGATTTTCGGTGTAATTTTAACCTTGAGACCCAACAGAGCTGCCCGCTCAGCCATTAAGTGTGGGTCGGCGATTGCCACTACTGCCGAGTCCATCGGGCTCATTGCCGCCTTGAGCACCACATCCGGCCCAATTCCAGCCGGCTCTCCAGGGGTAATGGCAATCAAAGGATGGTGTCGTTGTTCTTCCATGGCACAAAGATTACAGTGTAGATAACAGCCTCTATACTTATATTTACTGAAAGAGACAGCCCAATTTTGTCGGGGTGTTCAAGCCGTGTCGTAATGCACTCCATCTGCAAAGCCCTCATCAAATAACCTGACTAGTACATCTCTTCACGCTCTATCGAACGATCCGCTTAGCCTCGGTCTTGAAATTGTTCTTCCCCAGTTTTGTATGCGCCTCTCTTAATGTTTTCTCATTTACAAATGGTCCAATCAAAACCCGAAACTGATCACCCTGTTTTTTTATGTGTGAGTTGATTCTAGTATTTTGAGCTATTGTTGCCTTCAGCTGATCTGCGCTGGCCCGACTAGTAAACACACCTGCCTGAAGCATATAGAAAACACCCTCCTCTATCTCCTTGGGAAGGGGCGCTTTCGGCTCTTTATTTGTTGAACTGGTTTGAGCTGTAGCACGTTCATTTTGTTTTTTACCCTCTTCAAAACTGTAGGGCTCTACCTGCGACTCTTTGAGCTTATCAAAAAAGTCAAATACAACTTCCTCCTCTTCAGGCTTTTGAGGCGGTGCTTTTGTTGTCGGAATACTCTCTATCTCAGCCTGGCTTCGAACGCGAGACGTTTCAACCAGATCTTTAATCCCTGCCCCAAGATCGCCGGCAGTGCCCTTATAGACATTAAAATAAATTGCCGATGAGACCACACCAAAAATAAATCCAATAAGCAACAAAAGCAGGCCTGAAGTGCTATCACCGGAGCTTTTTCTGCTTCGGCCAACGCTCGTTTTTCTCTTTCGTCGCTTTGCCTGTGGTGCCATCTTAATTACATCATCTCAGGGGCTGAAACGCCAAGAAGGCCAAGGCCGTTTGCAATGACCTGACGAACAGCATCAATCAGTGCCAGACGTGGCTCACGTACAGCAGCCTCTGCATTCAAAAAATGGTGTGCGTTATAAAAAGCATGGAACCGGGTTGCCGTCTCCCTGAGGTAGTAAGCCAGCTGATGAGGCTCGTGTCCTGCTGCTGCTTTCGCCACCACCTCAGGGTAGCGAGAGAGCTCATCGATCAAGTTCATCTCTTCAGGTTCGACCAGGGATGAGAAATCAATTTGTGAATCGCTCATTTCGATCCCTTTTGTCTCCATCTGTCGAAACACGCTACAGATCCGGGCATGAGCATACTGAACATAGTAGACCGGATTTTCATTAGACTGTTCTTTGGCAAGGTCAAGATCAAAGTCCATATGCTGTTCTGGCTTTCGAAGGGCATAAAAAAACCGTGCGGCGTCTTCACCCACCTCTTTACAAAGCGCTCTTAGGGTAACGAAGTCACCTGAGCGCGTAGACATCGAGACCTTTTCTCCCCCCCGGTAAAGAACGGCAAACTGGACCAGGAGCACATCAAGTGCATCTGAACCCCCTCCGAGTGCCTGGAATGCTGACTTAACCCGGGTGACATAACCATGGTGATCTGCACCCCAGATGTTGATCAGCCACTCAAAACCCCGTTCTACTTTATTCAGGTGATAAGCAATATCGGCGGCAAAGTAGGTGTGGCTTCCGTTTGCACGAAGAACAACCCGATCTTTTTCATCACCAAAAGCAGTTGAGCGAAACCAGGTAGCGCCTCCCTCTTGATAGAGATGTCCTCTCTCCTCAAGTACTTCGATTGCATGTTTGATCGCTCCACTATCGACCAGGCTTCTCTCTGAGAACCACTGGTCATAGTTCACCCTGAAGTGATTAAGGTCCTGGCGAATCAAATCAACCATGATCTCCTTGGCGAGGTCAAAGACAAGAAGATAATCTGCCTCTCCAAGCAGATGCTTAGCCCCTTCTACCATCCGATCTATCCTTGCTTCAGGATCGTTCGGCAGTCCCTGGATTAGAATGGCCAAGTCATGCTGAAGGCGCCCCCCCTCTTGACGATGGAGAGTAGCCGCAATATCCCATATATAGTCCCCCTGATAGCACTCCTTGGGAAATGAAAACTCCAGGCCACAAAGCTCCAGATATCGGACCCAGACACTGAGCGCGAGTATATCCATCTGCCTTCCTGCATCATTGACGTAGTATTCACTATGAACCGAGTAACCCGCTGCCTTGAGCACTCTTGCAAGAGCATCACCATAAGCCGCCCCTCTGCCATGACCCACATGGAGAGGCCCCGTTGGATTGGCGGAGACAAACTCAACCATCACTTTTTTGCCTCTGCCTGTATTGCTCGTACCGTAGGTTGCCTTTGCTGCTCTGATTTTTTCTATCTGTTGCCAGCGAGCAGAGGGTGAAAGAAAAAAGTTGATAAACCCGGGTCCGGCCAGTTCAACTCTGCTGATATCTGAAGATCGTGGTAGAGCCCCTACGATATCACCCGCGATTTCTCTTGGGCTCTTGCCTACGGCCTTAGCCAGAACCAGTGCAATATTCGAAGCCAGGTCACCATGGGCCGACTGCCGTGTCTTCTCCACATGGATTTGGGCACCATGGTCCCGTGGCAGAGTGTTGTTCTCTACCAGGTTATTGAGTGCCTCTTCCAATAGGCTTTTAATCAGATTCTTCACTTATATTGCCACCCTTGATGCAAAACCAAGCAATTCTAACCATCACCAGAGCTAAGGAGAAGCTATTCTGTATCACCTCTTTTTTTGTATCACCCTTCGTTCGCCCTGTATTTCACATGATATGGCCGGTATAAATCAGGTCATGTCGACAGGATCAACATCCACAGACCATCTTACCCGACGCGCTGCCGGGAGTTTTTCAAGCGTTTGAACCCACTCCCCAAGAAACTGGTGAAGCAGCCCTCGTTGTGACGCTTGTACCAAAAGCTGGGCCCGCCATCGTCCTGCTCGACGCTCCATCGGCGAGGGGACGGGCTCCATCACCACAATGACAGCGTTTTTCTGTCTACCGACCAGTGGCCGACTGGCGCTCCAGGCTTGATGTAAAAACTCAAGCGGAGCACTGTTATCTTGAGCTGAAGCCCTGACCAGCACAAGATGAGAGTAGGGTGGAAAACGGGCCGCCTGGCGCTCCGCCAGTGCAAGCTCAACATACCCCTGATGATCATGGGCCTGCACTTTTTGAAGATAGGCGCTCTCCGGGTGGGCAGACTGGATAAACACCTCACCCGTGCGCTCGGCCCGACCCGATCGCCCGCCCACCTGAGTAACCGTCTGATAGAGCCTCTCCTGCGCTCTGAAGTCAAGGCTGTAGAAGCCACGATCGACATCGAGGATTCCAACCAGGGTTACTCCTGGAAAATCGTGTCCCTTTGAGAGCATCTGTGTTCCCACCAGGATCTCGGCTTGGCCTGAGTGCGCTTTGTCTAAAGCAGAGGCCAGTGCTTCCATAGTCATAGTGGCGTCTCGATCAATTCTAACCACAGACGCTGAGGGAAATTTTTTTTGCAGGGTTTCTTCAATACGCTGAGTCCCCTGCCCAAAAAGCACCAGACTCTCAGCCTCACAGGCAGGGCAGGAGTGGGCTTTTTCATAACTGCCACCACAATGGTGGCAGTGGAGCCTTTGGCTGTGCCGATGGTGGGTTAATCGGGCATCACAGCGCAGACAGGTGGCCTCCCAGCCACATTGATTACACCGCACCAGCGGAGCAAAACCGCGGCGGTTTATAAAAATCAGGCTCTGCTCACTCCGCTCCAGTCGATCTTTGATAGCCTGAACCAAGGGTAGCGTTAAGCCCTCATCCAGAGGTAATTTGCCAAGGTCGAGAAGGTGAATTACCGGCAGCTCTGCCGAGCCAGGACGTGCCGGAAGCGTCAATCGTCGGTATCGACCACTCAGATGGTTGGCCTCGGTTTCAAGTGCTGGTGTAGCAGAGCCCAGAATAATTGGGATATTCGCCGCTCTCGCCCGCATCACAGCGACATCCCTGGCGTGATATCGAAAGCCATCCTGTTGCTTGTAGGAAGGATCATGTTCCTCATCGACGACGATAAGGCCTGGCCTTGCAAGTGATGTGAATACGGCAGAGCGCGTACCCAGTACGATTGAAGCCTTGCCCATCTTGGCGCTCCACCATGCCGCCCTGCGAGCAGCCGGAGTCATGCCAGAGTGAAATTGTGCCACAGTGACTCCCAAACGGGCTTTGACACGCAACGCAAGCTGAGGAACCAAGGCAATCTCAGGGACCATAATCAATACCTGTCTCCCCCTGGCAATAACCTCTCTTGCACACTGCAGGTAGACCTCTGTTTTGCCACTACCGGTGACCCCATGAAGCAGAAAGGCCCCAAAGTGATCCAGCCCTTCGGTAATCGAATCAACCGCACTTCGTTGTGCCTCGCTCAAGGGTGGTGCGGGCTGCATGCCTTCTGGTTTTTCCGCGGCACTCTCATCAGAGATTTGTTGACAAAACTCTACCCACCCTCGCGCTTCAAGGGCTTTCACTGGGGTGCGCCAGGATGAAGAGAGCGCCTTGAGCCGGCCCAGCTCTACGCCCTCCGGAGTGGCTGCAACCAACTCCATCACAGCCCTCTGTAGTGGTGCTCGGTTAAGGATTTTTGGATCCCAGCGCCTTCCTGGCTGAGAGAGACAGAGAAGGTGATGGGTAGGAGGGGTCATAGAGACTGGCTTGCGAAAATCTGCCGGAAGCGCTGAGAGCAGCACCTCGCCGATTGGGTGCTGGTAATAGGCTGCTGCCCATAACATCAGCTTGAGTTCCGGAGCTTGCAGCGCTGGCTCACTATCCAGAACCCGAATGATCGACTTAGTGGCAAGTTGGCTGCGCTTAACCCTTTTTACCACGATCCCGATCTGGGTTTTTTTGCCGAGGGAGACCTCTACCCGCATTCCAGGCTGTACTGACTCTCGATCGCTCAAATGATAGTCAAAGAGCCGTCTTAATGGCACAGATACTGCGACCTGAACTATTTTGCCTTCTACCTCATCTTTTTTGGCTGCTGGACTCATCACCTGACTTTGTTTGAGCTGTGGATATCTTTGTGGACAAAAACAGTTCTTGAACCGCCAACCAACAATAGCGGCTAAAACTGCTTGTTGTCACTCTTTTTGGTCATTGTTTTTTATTATTAAAAACAATGGGTTGCATGCTTTCGACAAGCACCCGCGCGGACGGATACCGGCCCACATTAAAATAACCGTCCCGCGGTCAACTGTGTATTATCCAGCGAGCAAGGAAAAAACCGAGAGATTCACACTTGTTTATTATCAATATTTTAAGCTGTTTTGTTTCCACTCACCGACAATTAAATCTGCTATCTACCCCTTCTCTTTCCAGCCCATCAATTCAGATCTGATGACCGATTTTTTCGCCCTTAAGTCGGGGCATGTTTTCTCCTTGAGGGTCTGTCCATCCCTGGCCACCCCGATCCTGTCTGCCTGGAGGGTAAGTATTTCAAAGCCAGGGCCTGGTTACAAATCGTAACCCAACCCTCGATAGTAGTTCGAGCGCCCGGCCGGCTCCCCTTGAGATCGGCCAGTTCCTCTAATTCGGTTCGGATCAAGAACAATCATCATGCTGGACAGCCGGTTGACACCCCCAAGTGGTGTTGCTACCTTCCCCTGGCTTACTTGAGGTTCCGTCGTCGCTTCACGCGACACGGTGAAACGGGAAGTCGGTGCGCCAACTGGTTCTGTTGTGCTATCCCGACGCTGCCCCCGCAACGGTAGGTGAGAAGAGCCGGTGTAATGCCACTGTGGCCAAACCCCACGGGAAGGTGCCGGCTCGGGGCCCATCAATCTGCCCTCTCACGAGCCCGGAGACCGGCCACAAGTCGCCAATCTAAACTCACTGCGGCGGGCAGTGCGGAGCCGGTGCCTCTTTCCCCTCTCCCTCACGCCACCGCTTTTATCAGCGCACGGGCGTGTGCGGGGAAATGGAACTGTGGTCCAAGATCGTAACCGGAACTCTCTATGATCAATCTCATACTGGGGGGTGTCCGCTCGGGTAAAAGCCGACAGGCCGAGCAGCTGGCAACAAAAAGCAATCGCCCCGTTATCTATATTGCGACAGCAACAGCGGGTGATGAAGAGATGCGCCAGCGGATTGAGGTGCACCGCACCCAACGCCCTTCAACATGGACTACTGTTGAGGTGCCTTTCGTCCTCGCAGAGGCCCTTCAACAGCACGCCCAAAAAGAGTGCTGCATTATTGTAGACTGCCTGACACTCTGGCTGACCAACCTGCTGACCCGGGGTGATGAGGCGAGACTAAAGGCAGAGAGAGAAGCCTTGATTGATCTCCTTCCAAAATTGGACAGGGAGCTCTATCTGGTAAGCAATGAGACCAACTCCGGAGTTATTCCGATCGATCCTCTGAGCCGTCGTTTCTGTAACGAATCAGGATTTCTCCATCAGGAGATTGCCAAAGCGGCAGATCGAGTCATCCTGATGGTTGCCGGACTACCCCAAATATTGAAAGGTGAACCGCTTTGAATACTCCAGAGTGGGTTTTGCAGGCGGCAAAGCCCGTTTCAGAAGAGGCTCTGAAAAAGGCTCAAAGACATCAGGACCAGTTAACCAAACCCCGCGGTGCTTTGGGCCGACTTGAAGAGCTGGCAATTCGACTTGCAGCCCTGCAGGAGAACCCATACCCGACCATTGATCCGATTCAAATCACACTCTTTGCAGGAGACCATGGCATTGCCGCAAAGGGTGTCTCAGCCTACCCCCAGGCGGTGACTGGAGAGATGGTTCGAAACTTTGCCAATGGAGGGGCGGCGATCAATGTCTTGGCTGAAGCGCTTGGCGCCAATCTTGAGATTATCAGCCTTGGGCTGGTCAATGATCCGGGAGCGCTTCCCGGGGTCACCCGCCTCTCGCTGGGGAACAGCACAGCGGACTTCACCAAAGCGCCTGCAATGGGGCCTGAACAGCTTATTACCGCTCTTGATGTCGGCTGCAAAAGTGTTGAACGGGCCTTTGCCTCTGGAGCCCATCTTTTTATCGGAGGAGAGATGGGCATCGGCAACACCACCGCTGCCACGGCACTTGCCTGCGCCCTCCTGTCTGAGGAGCCGGAGGTGCTGACAGGCCCTGGAACCGGTTTAAATAGTGATGGTGTTGAGCGAAAATCGGCACTTATCAGACAGGCTCTTACTCACCACCAGGTCTTCAACACCTGTCCAGCGCCTATTGAAATTCTACGCACTCTTGGTGGTTTTGAGATTGCTGCCCTAGTGGGCGGTTACCTCGCTTGTGGACAAAACGGCCTTCCCGCTCTTGTGGATGGATTCATCTGCTCTGTTGCCGCGCTCATCGCGCTTCGCATCAACCCGTCAATCTCCCCCTGGCTCTTCTTTGCACACCAATCGGCTGAACCCGGCCATCTGCGGGTTCTGGCAGCAATGGATGCAGACCCCCTGCTGAGCCTGGGAATGCGACTTGGGGAGGGAACAGGAGCAGCGATCGCTGCCTCTCTCCTTCGTTCTGCCTGCCAACTCCATCGATCGATGGCAACGTTTGATGGGGCAGGAGTCACCGATGACGTTTCTGATGGCTGACCGAGCCTGATTGAGAACTCTGACCATGCCAGGCAAAATTATCCGGATTGCTCAAAGAGAAACCCGGCGCCTCCGTCTCGGTCTCTTATTCTTTACCCGGATTCCGGTCGGCGCCATCCCGGACTTTGAGTCTGCAGAACTTGCCCACTCCACTCGCTACCTGCCGTGGATTGGACTGCTCATTGGGATCTCCTGCGCCATTCTGTTCGGTGTTGTTAACCACTCGCTGCCCACGTCGGTCGCCATTCTTGCAACCATTATTCTAAGTGGGGTGCTGACAGGATTTTTTCACGAAGATGGGTTTGCCGATGTCTGTGATGGCTTCGGCGGGGGTTCCTCTAAAGAAAAACTCCAGATAATGAAAGACTCCCGTATCGGTGTCTTTGGTGCTGTCGGTATCTGGATAATTCTGACTTCAAAACTTGTGCTTCTCAGCGAGGTGGGGCCTGGATCGATAGGCGTACTTCTGCTCTTTGGCCAATGCCTGTCAAGGATTGTGCCCCTGCTCCTGATCTATTGGCTCGATTACGTCACTGCTGATGAAGTGGCCAAATCCAAATCGGTTGCCCACGGTGTCCATGGAAAAGAGATTATCATTGGGCTCCTCGCTATCCTGCCTCTACTTCTATTTCAGCCCATTGCATGCCTGGTGTTTGCAGCCGTTTCTCTGGTAATGCTCCTTATTGTTGGAACACTCGGTCGAAGTCAAATCGGGGGCTATACGGGAGATCTTCTTGGTTTTTCCCAGCAAGCAACTGAAATAGCCATCTACCTTGCGGGGGTGATTCTATGGAGCTCTGTGTAGTTCGCCACACCAAGCCCCGGATCGAGAGCGGTCTCTGCTACGGTCGGCTGGATCTGGAGCTGGAAGAGGGATTCTGCCAACAGGCTGAGAGAATATCTCAATCTCTACCTCTGCCCTTTGATCTTACCTACTGCAGCCCTCTGAAGCGCTGTACCCAGCTTGCCGATTACCTCGGCCTAAGCTATCGAAGGGATCCACGCATCAGGGAGATTGATTTTGGTGAATGGGAGGGAAAAAGATGGGATCAGATTGGCAAGGCGGCGATTGATGCCTGGCATGCTGACCTCTGCTCCTACCGCTTTCCCGGAGGTGAAAGCTTCGGCGACCTGTGTGACCGGGTGGATGACTTCCTGACATCACTGCCGAACAAAAATATTCTGCTCATCACCCATGCAGGCGTCATCAAGGCTCTCCACCACCTGGTTGAAGGTGTCAGCATCGAAGCGGCTGCAGAATTTAGTGTTGATTATGGGGAAATGCTTCAGCTCAATATTCAATGCTCCCCGCGATGATTCAGATGATGACACCTCGGTTAAATCTGGTTGACACCCCCAAGTGGTGTTGCTACCTTCCCCTGGCTTACTTGAGGTTCCGTCGTCGCTTCACGCGACACGGTGAAACGGGAAGTCGGTGCGCCAACTGGTTCTGTTGTGCTATCCCGACGCTGCCCCCGCAACGGTAGGTGAGAAGAGCCGGTGTAATGCCACTGTGGCCAAACCCCACGGGAAGGTGCCGGCTCGGGGCCCATCAATCTGCCCTCTCACGAGCCCGGAGACCGGCCACAAGTCGCCAATCTAAACTCACTGCGGCGGGCAGTGCGGAGCCGGTGCCTCTTTCCCCTCTCCCTCACGCCACCGCTTTTATCAGCGCACGGGCGTGTGCGGGAGATGACTTTGAACCCCTTTCTACGACTGATCTGCAGCCTGGCCACCCTGCTCTCACTCTCATTTCAGGCCCTTGCTACAGTAAGCGTTGTTGATGACACTGGCCAAAATGTCACCTTGACAGCCCCTGCCACTCGGATCATCAGCCTGGCCCCCAATATTACCGAGATCCTTTTTCACATTGGCGCCGGGGCTCAGGTTGTCGGCGTGGTCAGTTACAGTGATTTTCCACCAGAGGCGTTAAAAATTGCCGGTGTCGGCACCTACGACCAACTCGATATCGAAGCGATCCTTAAACTACAACCCGACCTTGTTGTGGGGTGGAGCAGTGGAAACTCGGCAGAGGATCTTAAGACGCTTGAAGAGCTTGGGCTTACCGTCTACCGCAATGAGTCAAAGACACTTGAAGACGTCGCTTCCTCAATGCAACAGTTCGCCGCTTTGACTGGTCATAGTGCTATGGGTAACACCCAATCGGCCACTTTCCTTGAAGGCACTCTATCTCTTCAAAAACGCTATCAGGATCGAAAAAACCTTCGGGTTTTCTACCAGATCTGGGGTGACCCCATCTACACCGTAAACGGACACCATCTGATCAGCCACCTCATCGATCAGTGCGGCGGAACCAATATCTTCTCTGGGCTTGAAACACTGGCCCCTGTTGTCACTACTGAGTCGGTCATTGAGCGCAACCCCGAGGTCATTGTCGCCGGCGTCTACCCCGGTCCCGTACCGGAATGGTTTGGGGAGTGGAACAAGTGGTCAGGCATTGAAGCGGTGAAGTCCGACCACCTCTATACCATCGACACCAACCATATCAGTCGCATGGGACCACGAATCCTGCTGGGTATGCAGGCGATGTGTGAGGCGATCGACAAGGGGCGCGAGGGCCGTCACTGACCCTCGATGCATGGCTAATGTTGACCCCCAAAAATCCGGATTCTCCTGAAGAGCTCTGAGCGTACTGCAATGCCAACCACCCATCCCCGGCGGACACTGCTGTTGCTTCTTGGGGGCGCCATTCTCACTTTCGTCGTGGCGCTCTCTTTTGGCAGTGCTTCCATCAGCTGGCTGAAAGTCATTGAGTCATTACGGACAGGTGCGACAAGTCTTGACTACACGGTGGTCATGGAGCTTCGCCTGCCGCGTGCTGCCAGTGCCTTTGTTGTCGGTGGAATGCTCGCCCTCGCCGGTGTACTGATGCAGGTCCTGCTTCGCAACCCGCTGGCCGACCCCTACATACTGGGTACTTCGGGAGGCGCCGCCGTCGCCGCCCTGACCGCGATGCTGCTTGGCTGGCACTCAGGCCTTGTCTCCACAGCGGCCGCAGTGGGAGCGATGTTCTCCATGGCGCTGGTCTTTTTTCTGGCTCGCGGCCGAGGCGACTGGGCGATTACCCGGCTCCTCCTGACCGGTGTTGTCCTGGCCGCAGGCTGGGGTGCAGGAATCAGCTTTATTCTGGCTGTCAGCCCCGCATCCCATCTCTACGGAATGCTCTTCTGGCTGATGGGTGACTTCAACGATGCGGGCCCCGGCCTCTTTCGACCCCTGCTCCTTATCGCCAGCCTGACAGGAACAATGGTGATCGCGCGCAACCTCAACCTAATCACCCTGGGGGAGGATCGGGCAGAGGCTCTCGGTGTACACACCCTGGCTGTACGTATTGGGATCTACCTGCTGGCCAGTATCCTCACAGCGGCGGCGGTCACTCTCGCCGGAACCATTGGTTTTGTCGGCCTGGTTGTCCCCCATATGGTCAGAATGGTGATCGGCTCCAACCACAGTTCGGTAGTTCCCGCATCGGTTCTGTTTGGAGGAATATTGCTGGTCCTGGCGGAGACCCTGGCCCGCACCCTCATCGCCCCTCGTATGCTCCCTGTTGGCGTAATCACTGCCTTTGTCGGTGTTCCCCTCTTCCTCTATCTGTTGCGAAGCGGTCTCAAGAGGCAGGACTCGTGAACTCACTATACACCGATCAACTAACGGTCAGGATCGGCGATACTACGGCCTGTCGGGAACTTTCAGCGACTTTTCATCCAGGCCAGGTCTGGTCATTATTGGGACGTAATGGTGTTGGCAAGTCGACCCTGCTCCGCACCCTGGCCGGCCTCCGTGCTCCAACATCTGGAAGGGTGCTTCTCGACAAGTCGTCGCTGGATTCAATCCCTCGTCGCCAGCGGGCGCGGAAAATAGGCATCCTCTTCCAGGAACAAGACCCTGCTTTTCCAGCCACTGTGCTTGAGACCGTCCTTACCGGACGACACCCCTGGTTATCCCCATTTCGGGGTGAAGGTGAAACCGATATTGAAATGGCTCAGCAAGAGCTCTCCCGTATGGGACTCAAGGGGATGGAGAACAGGGCGCTCTCCACGCTCTCGGGCGGCGAACGACGACGTGTAGATCTCGCCGCCCTGGTAGTACAGAAGACGAGGGTGGCCCTTCTGGATGAGCCGGCAAACCACTTGGATCTGCACTATCAGGTTGACCTAATGGGCCAGCTGGTAGGTGATTGGCAAGAAAATAAGGGGGTTGTAATAATGGTGATGCATGATATCAATCTTGCCATGCGCTTCAGTGATCACCTGCTGCTCCTTTTTGGAGGGGGTGAGGCCCTGCATGGCCAAAGCGCAGACCTTGCTACAGAAGAGAATCTGTCGCGTCTCTATGGCCACCCACTCAGACGCTATCCGGCGAGCCGACACTCTTTTTTCCTGCCAGAGTGAGGAGCGCCTAACACGGAATGGACTACACTGATCGCCCCGGTAGACACTGACGACCCCCTGCCCCATGAGCCACTTGACCCACATCTGCCACCATATCAGCAGCGCCTCCGGCATCCCTTTCGGGCCAGCCAGGGTGGCCCCTGTGCACGGTGGCTGCATCAACAACTCAATGGTGCTGGAGGAGGGTGACCGGCGTTACTTTGTCAAAACCAATAAGCCTGAAACCCTGACGATGTTTACTGCTGAGGCCGCGGGTCTTAGTGAGATTATAAAAAGTGAAACCATCCATGCCCCTGCCCCGCTCTGCTGGGGGGTCACGGGAGAGTCTGCCTATCTGGTCCTCGAACATATCCCTTTCGGGGGTAATACTTATATTGGCAATAGCCGCCTGGGCGAGGCCCTGGCCGCCCTCCACCGCACCTCCTCCTCCGGTTTTGGCTGGCAGCTCGACAACACCATCGGAACCACCCCACAAGTCAACACCCCGACCACCGGGTGGGCCGACTTCTGGGGCCGTCACCGCCTGGGTTATCAGTTAACCCTTGCCCGGGCAAACGGCGCCCCAGAGAACCTCATCGAGCGCGGGGAGCGGCTGGCTGAGGCGGTTCCCTCCTTCTTCTCTGATTATCAACCCACCCCCTCCCTCCTCCACGGTGATCTTTGGGGGGGAAACTGGTCAACCGACACCTCGGATAATCCAGTTGTCTTTGATCCCGCGGTCTACTACGGTGACCGTGAGGCTGACCTTGCGATGACTGAGCTTTTTGGCGGATTCAGCCAGGATTTCTACTCAAGCTACGGGCAGTGCTGGTCTCTCGACCCGGGCTACCCAACCCGACGAGAGCTCTATAACCTCTACCACATCCTCAACCATTTCAATCTTTTTGGTGGTGGCTATGCGGCTCAGGCTGAAGGGATGATCAACCATCTTCTGGCAGAGGCCGGTTGGTGAGAACGACGCTTCAGTCCCCTGGCCTGTTGCTCGACCTTGGGCTGGTAATCACCGCTTCATGAATGGATAAATCGCCACTGTTACTCTTGTCACAGTAGTGTCTAAGGGCGCTTTCTACCACCGAGAAGGCAAGCTCCTCCCAGGGAATCTCCTCTGGATCAACCAACTCCACCTCCAGGCTCTCTGGTCCAGGGAAGAAGGGGGCACTTTTGCCATCATCAACCAACTCTCCCCGATAGATAACATAGACCTGACTGGCAAAGGGGAGGCTGTAGAGACCGTAGAGGCCGCTCAGGGCAACTCTCGCCTGCGCCTCTTCCCAGGTCTCTCGCAGCGCCGCCTCTGCGATGGTCTCTCCATTCTCCATAAACCCGGCAGGAATGGTCCACAACCCGTAACGGGGCTCAATCGCTCGCCGGCACAAGAGCAACTGCCCCTGATGTTCAACAATGGCGCCGGCAACAACTTTTGGATTCTGGTAGTGAATCTGGCCACAGGCAAGACAGACGTGACGCTCAAGATGGTCGCCTGGCGGGACTACAAGATCAACTCCGGCACCACAGAGTGAGCAGTATTTCATGGTGAACTTATCTTGGTTATCATTTCATTCGCACTATATCACTGCGCATGTCTTGAGAGCCCTGAAAATTACCGCTATCCTCGGCGACCGCAACCACAACTAAAGCTGAACAACCATGGGTAAAAAGAGAACACCATCCCCCTACACCGCCAGAACAGCTGATAAGTACGAACTCTATCAGCTCTCCGTCCAGTCGCCTGAACCGGATATAGCCTTCCTTCGCCGGGTCTACAAGCAGGCAAGAGCGCGCCCGGCACGCCACTTCCGTGAAGATTTTTGTGGCACCGCCCTGTTAACCTCTGAATGGATAAGAGGCTGTAAATCCTGTACAGCTGAAGGCTTTGATATTGATCCAGAACCGCTGGGGTGGGGTAGAAAACACAATCTTGGCCCTCTTGGCAACGCCTCCTCAAGAGCAACACTCCATGAAGCTGATGTCCGTGAGCCAAGCCAGCAACCGCCAGACGTGCGCTGTGCCCAGAATTTCTCCTACTGGATCTTTACCCAACGCAGCGAACTCCTTGACTACTTCCAGAGAGTCCGTGCCGACCTGGCAGAGGAGGGCCTCTTTGTACTCGATATACATGGGGGGCCTGAATGTATGGAAGAGCTTGAAGAGGAGACAGAGCACGAAGAGGGCTTCAGTTATATCTGGGATCAGAGTGAGTTCTCACCAGTCACCCATGGTACCAAGTGTTACATTCACTTTCGCTTTCCGGATGGGACCGAGATGAAGAACGCCTTTCGCTATAACTGGCGACTCTGGTCACTGCCGGAGTTAAGGGATGTGCTGACAGACGCCGGCTTTGACCGGGTCGATGTCTATTGGGAAGGTACGGCAGAGGATGGCGAGAGCGGGAATGGGATCTACCGAAAAACCCGACTTGGTGAGAACGATATCTCCTGGGTCTCCTATATTGTAGCCCTAAAATAGGGGTTCCTTGACCCATTAAGCCAACAACCCGGATGGGGTGAAATAAGCAGGTAATAACGATGGCCCAAATCTGCTGACACCTGTATGTTTGTAGTACGTTAATCAGAGGAACCTATTATGGAGACCGATGGCAACCGCCCTCACAGCAATTATGGTTTAGAGCATCACGGTCTCTACAACCTCAACAACGTCTACTGGAACCTGACCACCCCGGCACTCTATGAGCAGGCGATCAAAAACGGAGAGGGACTTCTCTCCAACCTTAGTCCTCTGGTTGTTCGAACAGGGCACCACACGGGTCGCTCAGCCAACGACAAGTTTACGGTCAAAGAGCCGTCCACAGAGGGTGCGATCTGGTGGGGTGAGATCAACAAACCCATCTCCCCCAACAAGTTTGAAAAGCTCCATGAGCGCATGATGTCCTACCTCCAGATGAAGGATCTTTATGTCCAGGATTGCTTCGCTGGTGCCGATCCTGCCTACCGCCTCCCAGTCAGGGTGGTTACTGAATACGCCTGGCACAACCTGTTCGTTCGCAATATGTTTATCCAGGCCTCTGATGATGAGCTCAAAAACCATATTCCAGAATTTACGGTTATCGATTCCCCGCGTTTTCACGCTATCCCAGAAGAGGATGAGACCCACTCAGAGACCTTTATTGTCGTCAACTTTGAGAAGAAGCTGATCCTCATCGGTGGCTCGAGCTATGCCGGGGAGATGAAGAAATCGATCTTCAGCGTGATGAACTACCTGATGCCAAAACGCGGGGTGCTCCCCATGCACAGCTCTGCCAACATTAGCCCTGAGGGCAGGAGCGCTCTCTTTTTCGGCCTCTCCGGGACAGGAAAAACCACCCTCTCCGCCGATGCCTCCCGCACCCTGATTGGAGATGATGAACATGGCTGGAGTGATCGTGGGATCTTCAACTTTGAAGGGGGATGCTATGCCAAGATGATCAACCTCTCCCCCGAGGCCGAGCCTGAGATCTACTCTACCACCACCCGATTCGGTACTGTGCTCGAGAATGTGGCGGTTGATGCCGCCACCCGCAAGATCGATCTTGGCGATAGCTCTCTGACAGAGAACACCAGGGGCTCCTACCCCATCTCCGCCATACCCAATGCCGCTCTTGATGGCGTGGGTGGTCATCCCAGTACGATCATTATGCTTACAGCGGACGCCTTCGGAGTGCTTCCACCGGTCTCAAGGCTCACTCCCGCCCAGGCGATGTACCACTTCATCAACGGCTATACTGCACGGGTAGCCGGGACCGAAAGAGGGGTGACCGAACCCACTCCTGTCTTCAGCCCGTGCTATGGCGGCCCCTTCCTCCCGCTCCACCCCCAGCGCTATGCGGAAATGCTGGGAGAGAAGATCCAGCAACATGACGTCACCGTGTGGCTGATCAACACCGGTTGGACGGGAGGACCCTACGGTGAAGGGGAACGCATCTCCATCGCCCATACCAGGGCTATTGTTAATGCCGCCCTCGACGGCACCCTCGACAATATTGAGACCGCACCCCATGAGCTCTTTGGCCTCGAGATGCCCCTCACCTGCCCCGGTGTTCCGAGTGAAGTCCTCGACCCAAGAAACACTTGGGCGGACAAAGCCGCTTATGATGTCCAGGCAAAAATGCTGGCCGGGGAGTTTGCGAATAATTTTGCCAAATACGCCGACAATGTCAGTGATGAAGTGCGCCAAGCCGGTCCGTGAGTACAATGACAACCCGTGCATTAAAAGTATCAGAAGAATTCACAAAGTATATCCCCAGCGCGCTCTGCCGCTGATACCCGGCGTTAAACAGTGCGAATCAATGTCACTAATCATTCGAAATGCCACTTCCTCAGACTTAAAAGACATTTCCAGTTTGTTGCTGCAACTTGGCTATGAGCCTTCAATTGATCAAATTAATAAATTAATTCAAAGGTCAACGGTAACAGCTAACTCTGAAGTCTTTGTTGCTGAACACTCCGGTTCTATAGTCGGTTTAATGGCGTTGATTTATTTTGATTATTTTCCAACATCACAAAAAATCTGCCGTATAACCGCGCTGGTGGTCAAGGCAAGCAAAAGATCGAGAGGCATTGGGACAAAATTGATTAGATTTGCACAGGCTGAAGGCCTCAAAGAGCATTGTGCCGGTATAGAAATTACAACAGCGACTGGACGAGAAGGGACACATGTCTATTACAAAAATCTTGGATTTGCCAAGACTTCATTTCGATTTTACAAATCTATAGAGAGAGACGTTTAACAAGCGGCTGAAGCCCAGCAACACCCGACGCTTCGCTCTGGGTCTCACCGCTTGGCCAAACGTTATGAAGGATATGACTGATTTAAACATTCACTTCAGTAGAGAAGAGTTTGACCAACGACAGCGCCACGTACGTGAAAGCCTGGAGGCCCAGAATCTGGACGGTGCTTTGCTATTCAAGATTGAAGACATGTACTGGCTCACGGGGTATGACTCGGACGGTTTTTCAATCTTCGGATGTATGTTTATTGGAACAGGCGGGCAGTTGGTCCATCTGGCGCGCCCGGCAGACCTTGGGAATGCCACATATTCTTCGATCTGTGAGGATGTCAGGATAGCGCCCGACAGCGAAAAAATATCCCGAGCCAGCCAAATCAAGGAGATGCTGGCATCCTTAAACATGCAGGGCAAAAGAGTTGGCATTCAGGTTGATACCATGGGCTTGACGCCACGGCTGTTCCTGCAAATACAAGAAGAACTTGGTGGCTGGTGCGATCTGATCGTTATCCCGGATTTTATTCGCGAACTGAGACTGGTCAAAAGCCCCCAGGAACTCAGCTATATGCGCAAAGCGGGTGAAATAATGGACATCGCTCTGAATAAAACCATCGAGGCAACATTTGCCGGGGCCTTCGAAGGTGATATTTATGCCTCATTCTATGATTCGCTTTTCCGGCTGGATGCCGATTTGCCGGCCCATATCCCCCCGCTTGGAAGCGGCAAATCGGCCTTGAATCTTCGCTATACCACCGGGCGCAAACATGTTCTTGAAAATGATCAGGTCACATTGGAGCTGGGTGTCGCATATCGACACTATCACGCGGCCTGTATGTGTGTTGTCCTCACTGGCCCAAAGATTAACGAACGCCATTTAAAAATGCACGAGACCAGTGTTATTGCCCTGGACGCAGTACAGTCGATTCTGCATCCAGGAACCACTGTGGGTGAGCTCTACGATGCCTACAAAGAAACACTTGAAAATAACGGTGAACAAGACGCTGTTCTGACCGTTTGCGGATACACCATGGGCGCGGCCTGGCCGCCAACATGGATGGAACAACCGATGATTTATGAAGGAAATACCCTTGTACTCAAACAAAATATGTCATTCTTCACCCATATGATACTGAACGACCGGAAAACCGGCCTCTCAATGGCGGTGGCTGAACAGGCGATTATCACCACTGGGGCACCGGAAATAATAACCCACGTTCCACGACAGCCCATTATCAAGCAGTAGAAATCAAACCTTGCTGAAGGTTCAAGATCGGACCAACAAAGTGCTGTTACGGACAGCAATTCGGCAATACTTGATTGCCGCCGGTCAACATTGGGGTTATGTCTCTTATGGGTGTAAAAAAAATGGCGAAATCAACTCCAATTGATGAAAGACTTATTGCCCCCTGTGGAATGAACTGTGCTATCTGTAGCAACTATCTTGCCTATGTTAACAAGCTAAATCGAAGCCAATGTGCTGGTTGTCGCACTGGCAACAAGAGGTGTACTTATCTGTTTGAAAAATGCACGGGAATCAATCATTCATTAGAAGGTAATGCTAAAGCCCGCTTCTGTTTTGAGTGTGATCAGTATCCTTGTAAAGAAATAAATCGGATGGATTGTAGATACAGGCAAAATTATAAAGTAAGCATCATAAACAATTTGGAAGTCATTAAAGGTAATGGAGTGGGTGAATTTGCAGACGAGCAATACAACAAGAGCGCTTGCTTAAAATGCGGTGGGTTAATATCTGTTCACAACAAAAAGTGCTTCAGGTGCGATAAAATAACAAAACTGGTAGAAAAAAACGGCTCAGAGAAAAGTTGCTAAATCCACATGGAACAGGGCCATCGGTGCGGGCGATATTCAACGCTATGGAGTTAAATAAAAAGGGGGAGATCAGATGACGGTTCTTGTCGTTGGGGCAAGTGGAGCAACGGGACGTTTGCTTGTTGAGCAGCTGTTGAATTTTGGCCAAGAGGTTAAAATAATAGTGCGCTCAACAAATAATTTGCCGGATTCAATCAAAAGCCATAAAAATGTATCTATTCTTCAGGCAAGCATTCTGGATCTTGGCGATACTGAATTAAATAATTATGTAAAAGGGTGTAACGCAATAGCGTCATGTCTTGGTCACACCATGAGCTTTAAAGGTATTTATGGCAAACCTCGCAGGCTTGTAACTGATGCCACCAGAAGATTATGCGGTGCAATAAAGGCAGGCGAGCCTAAATCTACCGTTAAATATTTACTAATGAACACCTCAGGAAACAGTAACCGTGATTTATCTGAAACAATTTCATTCGGTCAACAATGTGTAATCTGGCTTCTCCGCTGGCTACTGCCGCCACACATTGACAACGAAGAAGCGGCTGATTTTCTGCGTACTAAAATTGGTCAAGATGACAGTACTATTGAGTGGGTAGCGGTTCGTCCAGATGGTTTGGTCGATGAGGAAGAGGTGACAGAGTACGAAATACACCCTTCGCCAACCAGAAGTGCAATATTCGATGCCGGTACAGTCAGTAGAGCTAATGTAGGCGCTTTTATGGCTAGACTCATTACAGACCACGATCTATGGATGAAATGGAAAGGTCAAATGCCTGTAATTTACAGCAAATAAAATTGTAAATAGAGGCAACAATAAAATGCGCAGGGGTTCGCAAATATCCGAATATGTCTGTCGCCATTTTAAATGAAATCCAAAGCACTAATCATGGTGGTGTGCGGCTTATTTCTTTTAAGCTGTAACCATTCTCCCGAACCCTATGTGGTCTTGGATTATGAAGATTTTGGGCCGCAATCTATGGCCTATGAAAAAATAGGAATGCAGTGGTGGCAATGGGACAATCATGGGGCCGGCAACGATCCGAATTACAACTATGATATAAGGGTTGTTGTGTATCATGAGATGCCGCTATCTCAAATACAGACTCTGTTTCCCGTCGATCAAAGCAAGAATCAAGACTTTCGTTATTTCGAATATAAAGAGTCTATTGAATACCTGAATGAGAAAATTAAAGAACTAGAAAAAGAAAAAGAGGGCTGGGCCATCGATTTAAAGAAACATCTATTTCAAACAAAGATGAGAATCCAGCAACAACCAGGGGCATCGAAAAATTAAGCTGTCACTTTACAAGGCGTTGTGTTCCGCCTTGCTCCTCGCAATTCTGTAGGCTTCGCCGTTTGCGGGGTGATGGCCCCGCTTCGCTCTCCCAGCCCCAGTTAGCGCCCACGCTAATGCCTGAAGGGCTGTGCTTTAACATCGCCACCAAAACCTCAACGCCACTGGCCCTCGCTGTGGTCAATTGTTCACAGTAGGCCGGATCAATATGGCTGGCCGGTGCAAAGGCTTCTCCTCGTTGATGATTTAGTGCGAAAAGAAGAACCCCTCGATGCCCCATCTGCACTATACCCTGGAGGATTTCCAGGTGTTTTTTTCCGCGCTCGGTCACCGCGTCGGGAAAGAGGATGGTTCTGTTGTCTTTCCCCAGAAGGGTTGCATTCTTTACTTCTATATAGATGTCGGGCTCTTTGCTGCCGGTAAGCAAAATATCAAGGCGAGACTTGCCAAAGCCTTCAACGGGTACGGCCGGCTCTCGCTTCAGCTCTTTGTCTCTGCTTAGCCCGGAAATTGAACCCTGTCTGATCCCTTCGGCAATAATGGCGTTGGTTCTTGATGTATTAACACCCACCCAGCTGCCGTCCATCTCCACCCGCTCAAGTGACCATTTAAGTTTTCTCTTTGGGTTTTCTGAATAACTGACTTCTGCGGGTGCACCGGGCTCCCAGCAACCCGTCATCGCCCCGGTATTGGCACAATGTGCGGTCGCCTGGCTCCCGTCCTCAAATGAGATGTCGGCCAGAAAACGCTTGTAACGTCTGTTGAGGGTACAGCGATAGAGTTTGGGAAGCTCCAACCTATGAGCCTAGTTCTGGCTTGCGGCTCTTCTGGATTCCAGAGAATCAAAGGCTTTGGTAAAGCCATGCAGTGAGACCGGGAAGGAGAAGGGCTTGTCTGAAGAATGTAGCGGGACACTAACAAACAGCCGTGCCCCCGCTTTAAGTTGCTTAATCAACCCCCTGCTAAGCTCTATCTGGGCAGAACAGCCCCGAGTTGAACAACGGTCGAATTTAATCTCTTCCCTGCTCTTCTTATTGCTGTCTATCTGTAGCTCCAACCCCTTCTGCAGTTGTGGCCCGACCGCTAATGAGAACGTAATCACCGCAACAAGACCACTGCCTTGCTTGGAATGACCGATCAACAAACCCAACAATCGACCCAACTCAGGATCGATCAGATTCTGGTAGATGTAACACTGGCCCTGCTCTCCGCTCTCCTGTCCGAGGCAACGCAAGCCCCAGTCTTGGTATGTCTCCAGGGGCTGTGCTGTAGTTTGCGTCCGATCTACAGGGAGTGCCGGTGGTGTTGGCGCCAGGCCGGCGATGGCCCTCTGTTGTTTTGGCTCACCCTCTTTCGCTTCCTGCTCTCCGGCACGCCCTTCCAATCTTTTAACCTGCTCTCGCAACCCCTTATTATCTTCTACCAGCTTCTGGTTCTCATCTGCCGCTTGTGCTAAATCAGTGCTGGAATCAGCTATCGAGAGCGTCTGGGCCTGTAGTGCGCTTATCTTTACCTTCAGCTGATTGCGATCTGAAACCAATCGCCCTCTCTCTGTCTTGAGGTTGCTGACCGCTGCCTTAAGCCGCTCCACCTCATCTTGTAAGGCTTTCACTTCACGCTTGTGCTTTTCCTGGCTCTGTCTGAAAGACTCTGGCTGATCGGTTCTGGTGCTTGTTGAATCTTGGCTGCCGTCTATGAATGCTTGTTTTTTATTCTCCAGATGGGCCCCAAACCCAATAGCAACCACGACAACGATGATGACAGCGATGAGCCCACCAACAACCAGACCGCTCACACTTAGTGGCGCGGTCTGCTTTTCTGCTCTCCGGATCCAGGATTTAATCCTATTCACTTCTCTATTCAACGCTCTGTTGTTTCTCTCGACCTTCCTACAGCCATCACAACAAGCTGTTCGCAGGAGGGTTGTTCCTTGTTAAAACTCTGATAGAGTAACACTCCTGGAGTGGTGAATCCCTGTCACCAACATGTCTTTACCCTTTTTCTTTAAAACTGGATTGGATCAGTACCGGGTTCCGATGAGCGTATCTCAAAAAAACAGCTTTTGGCGTATAAAGGGTTCTCTTTTTATAATTTTTCTCCTCGCCTATCCTGCTCTCACCTTTGGTGCCCCGAACAGGCTGGATAGCTCTCCGGATACGGATATTTTGCTCCCTGATCCAAGAGATCCTCTTGAACTGATTAATCGTGAAATCTTTACATTTAACCTCTATCTGGATCAGTGGCTTGTTGAGCCGATTGCCAGGGGCTATGTCAACCATATCCCCTCCCCCATTCGGACCGGCATACGTAATGTGCTCAACAATCTCATGGAGCCCTTGGGGCTGGTCAACAACCTGTTGCAGGGGAAACCTGAAAATGCGGCTAATAACCTCCGGCGGCTGATAATCAATAGTACGATTGGGTTCTACGGTATCATTGATGTGGCCTCAACCCTCGGTATTGAGGATACTCATGAAGATTTCGGCCAGACCCTTGCCTTTTTGGGGGTTCCGGATGGACCCTATCTGGTAATTCCTCTGTTTGGCAGTTCAACCGCTCGAGATCTTGCAGGACGGTTGATTCATACCCAGTTTACTGATCCTCTGATGGCTATTGATGATTCAGATCTCCGTCTTGGGACATTAACCCTTCGAGAGATTGAAAACAGGGCCTCTGTTCTAGGCACTGAAAAAATTCTTGAGCTTCAACTCGATCCCTATCTGTTTATGCGTGAGAGTTATCTTCAGAAAAGGCTTAATGAGATCTATGACGGTGATCCTCCTCTACCAGACGAAGAAGATTACTAGGCCTTATGGCTGTCTACGCTATTGGGGATATCCAGGGCTGTTACCGCCCTCTACGACAACTTCTTGATGCTCTTCACTTTGATCCAGCTCGGGATGAGCTCTGGCTTACCGGTGATCTGGTAAACCGAGGGCCGGACTCGGTAGAGGTTCTCCGTTTTCTCTGCTCCCTTGGCAGTGCCGTTCACTCGGTCCTCGGAAACCATGACCTTCACCTTCTTGCCATTTCAGAGGGTTATGCACAACAACGCCGGAGTGACACCCTCTCAAGGGTGCTCAAAGCAGACGATCGGGATCATCTGCTCCACTGGTTGCGCCACCGGCCTCTGATCTATAGCGACAACAGGATTGGGTGGTTACTTGTCCATGCCGGGATCTACCCTTTCTGGACTGGGGATGAGGCGCTCACTTATGCCAAAGAACTTGAATCCATGCTACGGGGCGACCACTACCGCCGCTTTCTTGAAAAGATGTATGGAGAACGCCCTGCCACCTGGACCCCTTCGCTCACCTCCTGGGAGCGCCTTCGGTTTATCACCAATGCCCTCACCCGGATGCGTTACCTTGATCACTCTGGTGCGCTCTGCCTGACAGAAAAAGCCGCCCCCGGGTCGCAGCCTAACACCTTGATCCCCTGGTACTCCTTTCCCAACAGGAAGCGCGTTGAAGAAAAAATAGTCTTTGGACACTGGGCCTCTCTTGGTCTACAGCAGATGGATCGGGTGATGGCCATTGATAGTGGCTGTGTATGGAACGGGGAGCTTACCGCTGTACAGCTTGATGCCCCATCACCTTTGCTGACGGCTGTTGACTGTCTTTGCTAGCCGCGGTTTGGTGCTGCTCTGTATTTAAGCCGGGCCCGATGTCCTATTAATCCCTTTAAGGGCCCATTCAACAGCGCTGGCGGCGTGAATTGTGGTGGTGTCGTAGAGCGGTACAGATGTCTGGCTCTGTTTTACCAACAGCGCAATCTCAGTACAGCCCAGGATCACAGCTTCTGCGCCTCGCGTATAGAGCGTTTCAATAATTTCAAGATAGTGTTTTCTGGAGCACTCTTTTAGCTCTCCAAGACACAACTCTTCATAGATGACTCGGTGAACCAACTCACGTTGATCTTGCAGAGGGAGCATCACCTCGACATCAAAAAATTTTTTAAGCCTCTCCTTGTAAAAAGCCTGCTCCATGGTAAATCGTGTTCCCAACAACCCCACCTGCTTTATACCATCCTGTTTAAGCTGCTCAGCAGTTGCATCTACTATGTGCAAAACCGGGATTGAAATCGAGGCCTCTATTTCAGGCACTACCTTATGCATTGTATTGGTACAGAGAACAAGAAAATCAGCCCCGCCCGCTTCAGCCTGCTGTGCACTCCTTGAGAGAACAGCTGCCGTCTTCTCCCAATCTCCCTTTCGCTGGCACTTCTCTATCTCTTCAAAATCAACACTAACCAGTATTATTTTTGCTGAGTGCAGGGCACCAAGAGCCTCTTGTACCCCTCTGTTTATTGCCTGATAGTAAGTTAGGGTTGACTCCCAACTCATCCCGCCCAGCATACCAACTGTTTTCATTATCTAAGCGCTGCTCCAGACTAAATTAATCTACCCACCCATTGGATTTCGCTCTGTTACGCCAGGAAGAAAATCCTCTCTCACCGGCGAGAAGACTTCGATGACCACTGCATCTTCGAGCACTGTTGCACCATGTTCTGCCTTTTCTGGTATAGACCAGCTGTCCCCTGCCGCATCTTTTGACTTAAATCTCCTGTGGTAAACCCCGCTTGTTGAACATCGCATACCTCTCCTGGGTTCATTACCGCAACTGATATTATGAAACGGTTTCTTTAATTAACGGTCGAAT